>Ga0207695_10000148_pt1 | contig 208344 bp, 200 predicted proteins | sample KBSC54metaG_FD_184354 | JGI IMG/M metagenome (GOLD analysis project Ga0207695, IMG submission 184354) | Corn rhizosphere microbial communities from Kellogg Biological Station, Michigan, USA - KBS C5-4 metaG (SPAdes) (version 2) | ecosystem: Host-associated > Plants > Roots > Rhizosphere >...
CCAGGATCTTGGCGTTGTTCGGCTCCTGCTCGAACTTCACCAGCTGATTGTCGACGGTGTCCAGGCTCTCGCTGGTCTCCGTCAGAAACTCCCGCAACAGATCATCCATGAGCTACGCCTTACTGACCGGGACCTCAACGCCTGCGCCGCGCCTGGAATCGGCGGAAGCCCGCTCCTAGATCGTTAGACAACCCATTTCACGGTCCCGTTAATTTCATCCTCCGTGCTAATACGGATATTGAAGACAAGTTTGCCGTTCGCGGACAGGAGGCCACGGTTTCGGGTAATCCGGCCTGGGGCGCAAGGCCGGATACGCAACCGGTAAACGCGCGGATAACGGCGGTGTGTCGAGTGCAAAAAAATTCCGCCGATATCGGGGGATATGCGAATTGAAATCAAATCGCACGCAATCGGCGGTGCGCATCCATGATGTCCCCCGCTCGACGCGTAGCCCAAGCGCGCAAGCCCCACGCACAGTAAACGAATGCTTACGCCAGCGCCGTGACCCTCGCGATCACCTAACGCAAATCCGCAGTCAAGGGTCCTCTGCCGCAGGCATCGCGTTCGAGCAGGCATTCGTTGATGATTGCGAGCAGGGCGTCAGGCGTGAACGGCTTGCGCAGACAGCGCGCGGCACCGAGTTCGAGCGCCATGCGCAGAAAGTCCGGCACTGAACCGTCATGGTCGGCGAAGACGTAGCCTGACATGGCAATCAGCGGCACAGTCGGCGCCGTCTCGTGAAACACCCGGATCGATTCGAAGCCGCGCATGTGCGGCATGAAAATGTCGACCAGCATCAGGTCGAAGCGATGCCGCTCCAGCGCGCGACGCCCGGTCTCTCCGCCGGATGCGACCGTCACCTTGAAATTGCTTCGCTGAAGCCATGTCTCGATGGCCATGCACATCATCGCGTCATCGTCGATGACGAGAATATGGTGCTGATCTTCGGCTTGAGCCTTCAATGTCGGCGATTCAAGGATTGGACCCTGGGACACGCCGGTCTCCTGTGATCTGGATCGAAATATTGATTGGTACGAATGCGCGCGACTGCGTGAGCGAGGGACGGGAAATCCGCGTCCGTGTGGCGTCGTGACTCCGGTCGGTCGATGATGGCTGACAATGCGCGCGCGATGCGCGAGGTCTCGGCAATCCATCGACGGCCGTTGACAGCACAGGAGCAATGGTTCCGGCTCATGAAGGCCCCCCTTGCCACTTCCTCTCGGGGGATGACGCGAGACTTGTTCGCCGGGCAGGAGTCGAATCAGCCCACGTTTCTTATTTCCGCCGTAAATGTGACAGGCTGTCTGCCCTCCAACGGGTATATGGACATCAACACAACCATTATAATATTCTTTTGAATTAGTACAACTGGATCACGAACGCATGATTCTCACGGCACAGTGATACTCACACGATCCGTTGAACGCGCAGATTGAATCCCGCATGACCGCGAGCGGCCCACCGCCCAATCAATTGCTGCGAATGCTTGACGCAGCCGACTTCGACTTGTTGCGGCCTCATCTCATCACGATTGAATTGGTCAAAGAGACTGTCTTGAGCGAAACGGGCGCTGCATTGCGGCACGTCTACTTTCCGCATACCGGAACCGTTTCGATCATGGTGGGTCTCTCCGAAGGTCAGACGATCGAAGTGGCAATGCTCGGACGCGACAGCATCGTCGGCGCCGGTGCGGCGCTCGCCGATGGAACCGCGACATCAGACGCGATCGTGCTCTTTTCCGGGACCGCATCCGCGATTGAAGTGCCGGCCTTTCGAGCCGCTGCTGCTGCAAGTGCCCGGTTCCGCAACCTGATCGTTCGTCATGAGCAAACCCTGCTCGCGCGAGCGCAACAATCCCTGCTCTGCAATACGCTGCATCCTGTCGAAGCGCGGTTGGCGCACTGGCTGCTGCGTGCCCGGGATCTCTCCGACAAGGAAACCCTCGCGCTCACGCAGGAGACCCTGGCCCAGATGATGGGCGTACGGCGCAACGCCGTTTCGCTGGTCGCGCATTCGCTGCAACGCGCCGGCATCATCCGCTACAGCCGGGGCCAGATCGAGATCACTGATCTGCCTGCGCTGGAGGCGACCTCATGTGGCTGCCATGCCGCCGTGAAGGCCCATCACGCGCGCCTGTTGGCCAGCGCGTGACGACGCGCGCGCTACCACCGTCGGCGGCATGCTGATGTGTACACCAAGCGGTATCCCCCCTTTGCTGGAGATGACCTGTTAACACTGCACCAAGTGCCAATATATCCCAGCGTGAACATGATGGAACCTCCCGATGCGGTGGATCGTGAATCGGCCAGCCGCGTTCATCGGCTGACGAGACGGGAGGCAGATTTGGAAACGATATTGCGCCCATCCAACGGCTTTCTGACGGCGCTTTCGGCCGACGACTATGATTTGCTCCGTGCACATCTGCGCACGGTGGATCTGCCGCACGATGCCGTGCTGGTCGAGACAGGCGAGACACTCAAGCGCGCCTACTTCCCGCATCGCGGCGTGATCTCGCTGGTCGTGAAACTCGCCAAGGGCGAGCATGTCCAGGTCGCCATGATCGGGCGTGACAGCCTGCTCGGAACATTCGCCACCATGGGTGATGCTTGCGCGCTCAACGCCGCGGTCGTGCTGATTCCTGGCGTCGCATCGGTGATGGACCTCGACCGGCTGCGCATGGCGGCCGAGCACAGTGCGACGCTGCGGACGTTGCTGACACGCCACGGGCTCGCGGTCTACGCACAGGTTCAGCAAACCGCGGGCTGCAACGCGGCGCATCCGGTGGAGTCGCGGCTCTCCCGCTGCCTGCTGCACACCCATGATCTGTCGGGCGACTACCGGCTGCTGCTGACGCAAGAGGCCATGGCACAGATGATCGGCGCACGGCGCAACAGCGTGTCGCTGGTCGCCAATACCTTGCAGCAGGCCAATTTCATTCACTACAGCCGCGGACACATCCAGATCCTCAATCTGGAAGGACTGCGCCAAGCGGCATGCGAATGCTACGCCACGGTCAAGGCCCAGTACGACCGGCTGCTCGGGCCCTGACGGCGCATGCAGAGCACCGCATGGTAAAGCAAGTGCTGACAGCGGCGTGCAAACACTGCGTGTCTCGTGACCGGAACTGAAATCGGATTGCCCTAGATGTTCCCGGACGTCTCGCGCGGCTCAGGCCGGCGAGGCGTGCAACGGGGGAATGGGACAATCATGATCGACGCCGATTTCGCGCCTGCGCAGGACGCACTCGACGCCGCACCGCTGCGCGATCTTGAGCCGCTGCGCGAGCCTGGCGCCTTCGCCGTGCTGGTGCGCGAGATCGGCGAGGACGGCGCCAGCGAGGTACGTGCGGTCTTCTGGAGCGAGACCAGCGCGCGGCTCGAGCTGTTTCGCACGCTCGCACTCGACCAGCACAGGGCCAGGATCGCACGCGAGGCGCATTCGTTGAAGAGCACGGCCAGGACGTTCGGCTATCTCCGGCTCGCAACGTTGGCCTCGGTGCTTGAAAGCACGGCCGACGCACTCGGCGATGCCGAATTTCACGATCTGCTGCAGCGGATGGACACGGCCTTTGCTGCTGCAAAGGCTCAGGAATCGCAGGATTGACGATCCCGCGGCAACCCCGCCGTACTTATACGGTTTCCAATGTTCACAGATGACTAATCATAGGTAGCGATAGTCGCAGGAAACCAGGAGGGTTTCCATGTTCACCTATGAGACTGCGGACCAGAAAGAGGTCCGTCGCTTTCGCATCGCCCAGTTCAACGGCCGGATGGCTACGGTGAAGGCGGGTGAGTCCACGGTGACGGGTTTCGTCCGCTCGGTGCTGGAGCAGGAATCGACCATCCCGCCGCGCTGGACCATCACCATCATCCCGAATGCACCGAAGGAAGAGCCGAAGGGACTGCGGCCGACCTCGCGCGTGCGCCCTTTCGCCGAAGACTATTTCTAGCCAAAAGCGCCTCGCCATGCAGGCGGCGCAAGACGACGACCCTAATCGATCGAATGCAGCAGCGCCGCGCGGACGAGGTCGGCGGTGTTGCGCGCGCCGAGCTTGCGCATCGCCTCGGCCCGATGGCTCTCGAAAGTGCGCGGGCTGATTTGCATCCGCAACGCCCCCTGCTTGTTCGAAAAACCTTCACTGATCAGCCGCAACACTTCACGCTCGCGTTTGGTCAACCGCTTGCCCGACAGATTCGAGAGTTCCAGGCCGGCCTCGCGCGGCATCGGCAACGCACGTCCAGCCTTCAACTCGGCATCATCGGTCGTGGACGGCGTCGGCAAGGCGCCCTTGTGCGCGCCGGCGAGCTGCTTGACCAGACCGCAAACGCGCTCGGTCTGCGCCAGCGCGTTCTCCACGACCTGCTGCAAATAGGCGCGATCGGCGGTAACGGGCGCGAGCTGATCGCTGTGATGCTTGATCTCGCCCATGTAGAGCAGGAGCGCGGTCAGGGGACCATTGAGCTCGCGGGCAATGGCAGCGGCCATTTCGTCGGCCGCCTTGGCACGGGCGGCATTCAGACGGACAAAATCGAGCTCTTCAGGCGCAGACGCGCTGCTTTCGAACCATTCCGACGGCCGCGAATCGGTGGCCATATCGTTCTGTGACCCCATGTGACTCGTGTAGCGGAACCGGGGGCGATCTGTGGTTAACTTTTTGCTCCGTAAGACTACGGTTATTTTGGCCGTTTTGTGCGGAAATACCGGCGTCGGCACAATTTATGCTTGCGAGCGACCGACATGGACCACGCAGAGGTTGATGAATCCGCCTAAATCATAGGCAGATCGCCAACAGCCCTCTTAACGATCCTGGTCTCGGCAGCTCCCGAGCCTCCCAGATTTTACGGATATATTAACGGCGGCTTGCTTCTCTGTGTCGCAATTGAGAGCGCGCAAATGCCTCCATGCATTGGGCCGGTGGGCCCGCTGGATTCGTTGCGAGAAGATTGCGTGCCATGGACGAGATCGACGAGCTTTCGGAGTTCCTGCAGAAGCTGACGCCGTTGTCGCGCAGCTGTCTGCTCAGTGAGCTCGAGCGACTCGAACTGTGCGGCATCGACATGCCGGGCTCGACCGCCGTCCAGGCCAAGCTGCGCGCCGAGTTTCGCAAGGACGGATCGACCCAGGCGCGCGCCACCAATCCTTCGCGCTACTTTTTCGCACCGCTCGAGCTGCTGCTGATCGACGGCGCACCCGAGCACGCCAATGCAGGACGGATCTCGCGTAACACGCTCACCCCGATCTGGGAGTGGATCTGCCGCGACCTGCTGCCGACCATGGCGCGCGACTACGTCAAGGCGATCGACGACCAGGTCACGGCCAACAATCCCAAGGAAGTGCTGAAAATCGCGACGATCTTTCAGGGCAAGGTCGTCAAGGTGCTCGAGAACACGCTGGCATCGGCGGAGAGCACCGAATTCGCGCGCGCCAAGCTCACGCAATATACGGCCTCGCGCACTGCCTTCGACGACGTCAGGAAGATGCTGCAGGTGCTGCGCGCCGGCAACGCGCTGCCGAAGTTCAATGAGAAGCTGCCCGAGACCATCACGAAATTCGACGACGGCCAGGTCGCGCAGATCACCGCGCAACTCGATGCTTTCAAGAAGTCCAATCCCGATGCGCTGCCCTTTGCGTTGGCGCTGGTGGCAAGGCGACTGAAGACATTCTGGCGGCTCATCTATCTTGCGACCAAGGCGGCCGCGAGCAAAAGCGCTGCCGAGGTTGCAACGGCGCCCTATGCCTGCGTCGTTCCCATGGTGCTCGACCGGCTCGACGACAGGCGGCTCGCGCTGCGGATCGCACTCCGTCACAACCGATTCCTCGTCGCGCGCGACCTGCTCACCGAGATCTACGACGCCGAACATTCGCTCAAGCTTCGCATCGACGGCATCGAGCAAACCGAATGGGGCGTGCGGCTGCAGCAATTGATGGACGCGATCGCGGCGCTGGTGGCGGCCGAGGTCAGCCGCTTCCCCGCCAATGTCGGGCATATCCTGGGATCACGGCGGCTGCACAGCCAGGACACGTGGGGCGGCAAGCTGAGTTATCTCGCCTGGAAGGGCCGCGACGCGGTGCAGGACGGCGCGGCAGCCTTTCGCAAATTGATCGGGGCGACGTGAGTTTTCCGCGCTCTATTCGGGCGTATCAGGCATGCACAGGAAGCGATCGAGGAACCGTCCCGACATCACGATCCTGAACCACCAATAGATCAACCGCCGCGTCGTCATAGCTGCAATCCCTGACAGCCCACCACCGGCTCTGCGGAGCCTAGCGCAAGCGCGGCAATCCTCATGTGAAATGCTTCACACCCGCCTGCCCGGCAGGCAGACGCGTTGTCGCATATCAGTCACGCGCCGCCGGAACATGCGCGCATCGCGCGAAAATGAACTCGTGGCCGGAACACCTCGCCGCTATTCTTCAAAGCATCGCATGCTGCATTGGAAGGACATTGGCGATGAGATCAATCCGACTGACATTGACCGTGACGGCTTGGCTCATGGGAGCATGCGCGCTGACTTCGCCAGCGATGGCGCAGACCGCGCCGCCGTCCGGCAACGCGGCGCCGACCGCCGACAATGCGGTCCTGCTCACCGTCTTTTTCAAACACGATCAGTCGCGTCCGCTCAGTGAGCTGAATGCTCAACTCGACAAGCAGGGTTTTCGCAAAGCCTTTCCGCCGGCGGGTGTCGAAGTCGTGAGCTGGTACGTGATGATGGGCATCGGCCAGGTGATCACGCTGCGGCTGCCGGCCTCGCGCTTACGCGAAGTCAACCGCATCATTGAGGATACCGCGTGGGGTCCGTACCGCACCGAGTTTTATCCGACCTACGACTACAGGGCGGTCGGCATGGCTGAGCACGACAAGGCCACAGCCAATTGAGGCGTGCGTTATTCAATTGGGCGAAGCGCGCACGCGCTCACGCATACCGCCGCGCGAAGAACACGCAGACGACGACCAGCGCGGTCGCGGCGATCATGCTCCAGGCGACCGGCTCGTGCAGCAGGAAGCCGGCGAGCGCGAGGCCGAAGAAGGGCTGCAGCTGTTGCAACTGGCCGACGCGTGCGATGCCGCCGATCGCGAGCCCGCGATACCAGAAGATGAAGCCGACAAACATGCTGAAAACGGAGACGTAAGCGAGCCCGATCCATGCGGGTGCGCCGACGCCGCTCCATGCCTCTGGCCAGGCCCAGATCATGACGGGCAGCATCAGCGGCAGCGCCAGCAGCAGCGCCCAGGAGATCACCTGCCATCCGCCGATCCGGCGCGACAGCGCGGCACCCTCGGCATAGCCGAGCCCGCACAGCACGATCGCGGCCACCATCAAGAGATCACCCGTGACCGACGCTGTGCCGTCATTCGATAGCGCGAAGGCCGCGACCGTGGCGCTGCCGAGAACCGCGAACAGCCAGAACAAGGGTTGCGGCCGCTCGCCCCCGCGGAGCACGGCGAAGATCGCGGTCGACAGCGGCAGCAGGCCGATGAAGACGATCGAATGCGCCGAATTGATGTGCTGGAGCGCCAAGGCCGTCAGCAGAGGAAAGCCCACCACCACACCGATCGAGACGATGATGAGCGAGACGAGATCCTTCCGCTCCGGCCACGCCTGACGGAGCAGGCCGAGCACGGCCGCACCGATCAGCGCCGCGATGATCGCGCGCGCCGAGGTCAGGAACAGCGCGGAAAAGCCGCCGACCGCAACGCGCGTCGCCGGCAACGAGCCGCTGAAGATGATGACGCCGAGGAGCCCGTTGCCCCAGCCGCTGCCTGCAGATTGCATGTCCATCTCACGTCTTGGACGACGATCCTCGGCGTTCTCCGGTGGCGGGACCAGTAACAATCCAGTACAATCCTGACAAACTGTATGGCTTCAGAAGGCAATACACCTTGGACATCGAAGCACAGGCAAGGGGTCGCGGCGGAACGCGAACCGTCGATGTGATGAGCGCGATCCGCGCGAGAGTCGCCGGGCGCACACTGAACGCTGGCGACCGCCTGCCATCGATCCGCAGCCTTGCCGACACGATGGGTGTTTCGCCGTCCACGGTCGTCGAAGCCTATGATCGCTTGGCCGCCGAAGGGCTGATCCGCGCCCGCCGCGGCTCTGGCTTCTATGTCTCGCCGACCGTCACGCCGCCGCTTGCCTTGACCGAAGTCGAGCCGCGCCGTGATCGCGCGGTTGATCCGTTCTGGGTCTCCCGGCAATCGCTCGATGCTGACGATGCTGTCCTGAAGCCCGGATGTGGCTGGCTGCCGCCGGACTGGATGCCGGAAGAGGCGCTGCGGCGTGCCACCCGCGCGCTTGCCCGCAGCGACGCCAGCGTGCTGACGAATTACGGCTCGACCTCCGGTTCGCTCGCGCTGCGCCGGCTGCTGCTGGCGCGCCTTGCGGAAGACGAGATCGAGGCCCCGCTCAATCAGCTGATGCTGACGGGTTCGGGCACGCAGGCGACCGACCTCATCTGTCGTTTCCTGCTCCGCCCCGGCGACACCGTGCTGGTCGATGATCCCTGCTACTTCAATTTTCGTGCGCTGCTGCGGGCGCATCAGGCAAAGATCGTCAGCGTGCCCTACACGCCGTCGGGCCCTGACATCGCGCGCTTCGAGCAGATCCTCGCCAGCGAGCGACCTCGGCTCTACATCACCAATTCAGCGCTGCACAATCCCACCGGCGCGACGATCGCGCTTCAGACCGCGCACCGACTGCTGACCGGGGCGGCCGCACATGATCTCACCATCATCGAGGACGATATCTTTGGCGACTTCGAGCCGGAGCGATCGCCGCGCCTCGCCGCGCTCGACGGATTGAACCGCGTGATCCGCATCGGCAGCTTCTCCAAGACACTCTCGGCCTCGGTGCGATGCGGCTACATCGCAGGACGGGCCGATTGGGTCGAGCATCTCGTCGACCTCCAGGTCGCAACCAGCTTTGGCGGCCCGAGCCCGGTCGCGACCGAGATCATCGCAAAGGTTTTGGCCGGCGGCAGCTATCGCAAGCACATGGACGAGCTCCGGCAGAAGCTCACGCGCACCCGGCGCGACGTGGCGCGAAAACTCGGGGCCTTGGGCATCGAGCCCTGGCTGATGCCGCGCGGCGGTTTCTTTCTGTGGTGCCGCCTCGCTGACGGACAGGATGCGACCGCAGTTGCGCGTGCCGCACTCGAAGAGGATTTGGTGCTCGCACCAGGCAACGTGTTCAGCGTGGCGCAGAGCGCGCAGAATTTTCTGCGCTTCAACGTGGCGCATATGAACGATCCGCGGATGTGGGACGTGCTGCGGCGGGCGTTGAAAGCGGGGCCCAAGCGCTAGTACCCAAGCGCTAGTACCACGGCTCCTCGTACACGGGCTCGCCGTCGAGCAGCAGCCGCTTGATCGCGGCGCGGCCCGAGGGGAGCACGGCGGCGACGACGCGCAGCTTTTGCTGGTTGCGGGCCTGCTCGAGTTTCTTGCCCTCGCCTTCCGGCACGAAATAGCTTTCCAGGCCGTATCGGATCGTCAGCTTGTCGCAGAAGGTGCGGTTGGTCGAACCGCAGGAATAGGTCACGCGGCCACGGATCAGGATTTCGGGAGCCGTGACCGCGACGGGCGCGGCATGCACCGAGACAGCTTCGTAGACGCCGGCGGCATTGGGCGCGAGCTTCACGAACACGATCGGGTTACGCTCGGCGGACGACTGGCCGGCCAGCGCGCCGGCCGGCAGTTGCGAGATGTCGTAGCGCAGCACGACATAGTCGCCGCGCAGGAGATCGCGTGGATCGACCGGCTGCGTCTGCAGGGTCACCTCGCGGCCCTCGCGCAGGATCTGCATGCGATCGGCAACCATCAGGACCAGCAACACGCATTGCACCAGGATGGCGGCGCCGAACAGCACGGCTTTCGGAATGCGCTGCCAGAACGTCGTGAGGGTTTCGATCATCGATCAGTCCTCGGCAGCGCGCGATTGAGCGCGGTCGCGAACACGACGGTGATGAGGCCGGCGACCGCCAGGAAGGCGGAGCGGCGCAGCAGCGAACCCTTCACCGCCCAGGTGATGCCGGCGATGACGCCGGCAATGCCGAGCCAGCCCGCGACGATGCGCGGACGCACATCATCGAGCACGCCTGACACGACGAGGCACAGCATGGCACAGAGCAGCGCGGCATAGGCGAACCAGGACTCGCCGGCGGCGGCGGCCGGCCAGATCGGCGCGGCAAGCAGCACGAGTCCGATCGCACATGCCGCCAGGATTTCGCCCGATCGTTTGGTGATGCCGGCGGAGACGAGCGCGAGGATGACACCGGCAACACCGCACAGGATCGCCCATAGCGGCTGGGCCGGCATCGTGCTGGCCTTGAGACGGATGAGATCATCCACCGTCGTCACCTCCAGGAACGCGACCACGGCTAACGAAAACGCGCCATAGATCGACAGCACGGCGCCAAGCAGGCGCGCGCGCGGCGACGGCGCAGCTGATATCGCAAGCCCGGCGCCGAACAGCAGGGCTGCGCCCTCAGCCATCACGAAGGACGGCTGCACGCCCTCGAGATCGAAGCGGAACGACGTCGCAATCCACCACGGCAGCACGGCGATCGCGACGAGATGGGCGGCGACGCGGGAATTCCAGGCAAAGGCCAAAGCAGCTGCGATCAGCCAGACCAATACGAAGGGAAGATGCAGCGTATCAGGCGCATCATAGACACGCATGCAAGTCCAGATGCAGGCCGCGGCAAGGCCGACCGCGAGCGCGCCGCGCGAGCCGGTCAAGAGCGCGGCGGCGAATGCACCAGACGACCACAGCAGCATGCCGCCGGCAAAATCGTCGCCGAGATGATACATCTGGCCGACCAGCGCGATGCCCGCGCCAAAGATGATGGCGCCAATGCCGGCGCAGAGATCGGCGAGCACAGTGCGGCCGGACGCTGCAAACCACGCGCCGAGACCGCCGGCGACGATCATCCCGGCCAGCAGGATCGCAAACCGCAGCAGCCGCGCGATCTCCGTCCAGTGCGCGGCGACGAAGGCGAGGAACGCAGCCGCAATCAACAGGCCACCGACGATGCCGACGACCACGGCGATGTTGATGCCCGGTGAGAGCGGCGGCAGCGCTGTGCGGATCGAGCTGGCTGCCGCCGGCGCGATCACGCCATCGGCCTCCCATTGCGCAAGATCAGCCTCGAGGCGCTGACGGTAGGCTTTGTCGAACATGGTCGTGGATCACAGGCTCGCTGTCGGATGCGGGATATTGGTCGGACCGTGGTGGGGGTGGGTTCAAGCCGGCATCGTGGTGGGGGTCTTCCGCGACCGGATAACAAAACGTCGAAAACAACCCCATGCACAGTAGCCGACCTTCATCAGAACAAGGACTTACGCGGATCTAATGCGGAATTTCGGAAATCGCGTTTGACTCGTCGGGCAAAACAGGCGTAGGGTGTCATCATTGCGGAAAATCCGATAGGCGGGACTCAGGCGGGCTCAGGCGAATTGAGAATATCGGGACAGCTGAAAGAACGGTTCTGCCTGGTAGGACGGATCGGTGGCGAGGCGAGCAAGCCTTTGCCCGATGGCGGGCGCGAACTTCGCACCATGGCCTGAACACGCGGAGCAGACGATGAGGCGGGACTCCGGCCAGCGATCGATGATGAATTCCTCGCCCGCGTCTAGCCTGATGTCGGCGGGCGCGGTGTTGGTGTAGAGGCAGACATCTCGATCGATGATGGGCCCGGCCGCATCAGGGACGAGGGCGGCCAACGCTTCGCCCACGGTGCGGAGTTCGGCATCACTGGCGGGCGGACCCCAGTCGTCGGGGCCGACCACGGGCCCGTGGTTGTGAGGCGCCGCTTTAACGCCGCGCTGTTCGAAGTCCGGAAAGCCGTAGACGACGTTATCAGGACCTCGCTCCAGAATGAAGATCGGGAAACGACCTGAAACCACGGTGTTGGGGCTGACAGGCTTGAACCAGCCGACCGCCTGTCGGGTGACGTTCAGCAGCGCGCCGAGTTGCGGGAGTGCGCGACCGAGCCATGGGCCGAGCGCCAGAATCGCGCGCTCGGCGAAGAACTCTTGCGTAGCCGTGCGGATCGACACGCCGTCGTGGTGCGGCGTGAAGCTCGCGCGTTCCGGGATCACGCGCTCGCCGGCGCGTGCGCGCATCAGTCTCATGAGTGTAGCGGTGTGCAGGATCGCGCCACCGTCCTGCACGACGACGTCCCAATCATCAGGCAGGTTGAAAGCCGGAAATTCCTTGTTCGCAGCCGTCGCGGTCATCATCGGATCCGGGCGCCCTTTCGCGATCGCGGCCGCGCGCGAGGACGCCACCATGGCGGAGCCGGGGCGGCCGGCCTCCAAGACAGGGGTTTCCGTCAGAACCGTTTGACCGCTTTCGGTCTGCAGCCGGATCCAGCCGGCATGAGCCTCGTCGCTCAGGCTGGTGTAGTTGGGATTTTCGAAATTGAAGCGACGGAAAATTCGACATGACCCATGTGACGAGCCGCGATCCGAACCTGCTGCGATGGGATCGAAGCCGAGCGCATCGACGCCGGCATCCAACAATGCGCCCAGCGCTGCTCCGCCCATGAGCCCCAGACCCAGCACGGCGACTTCGCATTTTCGCATGAAGGCCTCGCGAGCGATGCACCAACGCGCCGATCATCGTGGGGACTTTGCGGGTTTGCAAGGTCTGAGGGAGGCGATTGCTACCGGCATCGACACGCCGAGTCAGACCAATGGGGCCGCATCAGCGCCGTCAGGTTCGTTCCGGTCATCGATGGCCTGCTCGCGGCGACAGCGATGACGCACGATCTGACGCTGGTGACGCGGAATGATCGGGATGTTGCGGGGCTCGGGGTGAGGGTAGTGAATCCGTTGGGGGATCGCAGAGAGGAGAATTGATCCTGGCGCCGGCAGGTTTCTAGTAACGTCTCTCGTCATTTGATCCGTCGGGTAAAGTAAGAGCATAATGTCATCATTGCAGGAGGTCTGATTGGCAGTTTTGGCCGGCCTCCCGAAGGCGACCGAACCGCACAGTCGCGCTAGCGTACGCTATTCATTTCAGCGACAGCATGGCTATGGTACGCATGTTGCGATTGCTTCCGCGTTCAGAACATGAAACCGATTACACCTACGCAATGGGGCTTCCTCAAGCGCTATCAACGCACCCTAGATAGCAAAGAGTGTCTGTCCAAGCGCTTCGGCGAGGATTGCTGCGATGGCAGAATCGTTTGCGCGCATATGATTCCTCGCTCGCAGCTCGTACAAATTGCCGAGCAAGGCCACGTCCACGCCGTTCCTACTCGCCTTTCACCGATCGCGCAGATGAAAAGATCCGGCTTTGCGGCGGAAGACGTTGGTATCGGCAACTTCTCAACCCTACAGTGCTTCTGCGCACGTCATGACAAGATTCTTTTTGCGCCTTTGGAGGACGTAGCACTCACTTTCACGCGCGAACAACTTACCTTGCTGCATTACAGGGCGATGGCAGCAGAAGTCTATATTCGAGGAAACGCGGAAGACGCAGCCGTTGGCGAGGCGAGAAAGTATTTGAGTACGGATCCACGACGCGAGTCGTTTTACGAAGCGTTTCAGATCCAGTCACTAGCCGCGGTCGCAGCGGAAGAACACTTCAAGCGCACTGAGAAAATGATCAACCTGTCAAGGTATGACGAAATCCGTGCGGCAATCATTCGATTTGATGCAACACCTGTTCTATTGTCGGTGTGCGCTTTCCGTCCCCTCTATGACGTAATCGGAACGAAGCTCCAGGATTTTTCTGAAGAAGCTGCGTACATCGGCATGCATATACTAGCCGTCGACAAAAGGCCCGCCGTTGTATTCACATGGCTGAAGGCTCAAAAGCCAAGCCAGCGGTTTGCCAAATCATTTTGCTTGCAACCATACAGGCAGCTCACAACGCTCGCGGTTCAAATGGCCTTCGAATACGCAGAGCACACCTGCATGCGCCGCCAATGGTGGATGTCGATCTCCAAAGGAAGGCGCGCGAACCTGTTAAATCGAGTTGAGATGGCCAATGAAGCGGCCTTTATTCCCGATGAGGATTTCTTATCGTTTGAGTTTTTGATCGATGATTGGAAGTGCCGGAGTATTGACTTCGTGAAGTAGCGCGGAATTCACGAAGGCGTCGCCTGCGCTGAAGATCTCCCTCTAGCGGATCAAGATCCGCGGCGATATCCGGAGACGAGAAAGAATCGAAGCCACGGCGATCGACCGCTGAAAGTAGTCTTACAATTTTCAGAAGGGAGACCTCAACGACGTACCGATTGCTCCGGCAATGCCGTAAAAAATCCCGTAACCAATCCAATACCAAAGGAACTGGCCCAACCCGAGGAGAAACTTACGAAACCGTCCCCATTCGAACCAAACCGTGCTGTCTCGCAGATATCTCGCAATATCTTCCTTAGCCGCGGCCGTCGACTCTTTAACTAGCGCAGGCACGTCTATGTGCTGCTTAGCTTTGATGCGGTCTGAAAGGTATTCGAGGAGAAAGCGATTTGTCAGCGTGTCGTGCCAAACGCGATTGTAAACGCTGTGGGTGTAGAAGGCGACGACCTCCGACAAATGCCAACTCACCACATCGAGCAAGAACACTGAAACCGTCAGTAAGGTCCGCGTGTGCTCATCGCGCTCAGCGAATGCTGCAATAGCGAAAATGAAAAAGGCTGATTGTCGAAAAATCCCTAGGGCCAATGACCTGTGGGGTGGCAACGGTGTCATCGCGTCCAACCGCCGCAATAATAATGTCGGATACGCCAACTCAATTTCTAAGTCCCAAAGAGCTGAAGATCTTCGCTCGCCCCACATACAAAATAGAGCTCTGTAGGGCAGTGCAGTCAGCCCTGCTTTTTGGCGCAAGCTTCAACCGCGAAAGCACACTGCTCACCGCCAGTTAAGAGCCCGCCAGTCGGCCCAGAGTAGTTGACCTGACTAACAACTCCGCCCTGAATGATAATATTAACTGTGCAGAAGCGCGCAGTACTAACTCCGGTTGCGGAACCGAACGTATTGATCGTGCCTGACACGTTATTGCCGGAACGCGTTGCGTTGAAATTGCCATCGGTGCCCGCAACCACTGTTGTCGATCGGTAGCCGTTCCCCGATGGATACGACCAAATCTCTGTTGCCCCTTCCGTCGCTTTCGATGCGGCTGGTCCCATGCAAGTAAAAACTTGCTCTTTGGTCATACCGACTATCGAGGCTTTTGCTTCCTGAGCGACTTGCGCACGCTGAATTGCACAGCCAGCCAATGCGACGCCAAGCACGCAGATTCCAAGAACACGCATAGAAATTAGTCCCCCAGCCCTAAAGGGACTTTGCCTCGATTTATGCAATTGGCAATTGCACTTCCGTCGGGATACAAATTCTTTGTATCAACTACTTAATGGCGGAGAGGGAGGGAATCGGGATGGGGGGTCAGCCAGGCTCAGAAAACACCGTAAAACTGGGCTATCCGAAAAAATCGGTTTGAGTTTGCGACCACTTTTGCGTACCACCGCGCGCAGCCGGCAAGGACTCGAAATTCATGCGATTTCGGGGCAAATCAGGGCGGCCGGCCGCGTCGTAGGCGGGTCGACGGCCCGCTCCACGCTCAGATCAGGTGGTAGTCCTGTCCCTGGACGAACGTGTTCAACAGCACGCCGTGCAGCTACGCATTTTTTTCGCGCGATCGGGAAGCTAACTTTTTTAGCGAAGGTTGCCCGTCAACAAATTTTGCCCAGGCGACCCATGTGAAACCTTCGGCGGCTAAACGGATCCAATCGAAACCAATGGAGACGGTCATGACATCCCGCCGACGCACCGAATTCTCCGCCTTCGTCCTCGATCTTCTGGACTTCATCGAGGAGAAAATCCGGGAGGCGCTGCAGGACGAGTCCTCGCGGCAGGCTGCCATCGGCGAGGCGGGCGGCGCGATTCCGGTGCTGCGCGACCGGCTCGGCGAGAACGACGTCGTTGCCGCGCAGTTCGTTCTCGCGCTCGGCAACGTCATCGAGCAGCGCTGGGCGGCGGAGTGGTGGGACGGCTTCGCGAAGATGGACCGGCAGGAGTTCGAGTATGCCGCCCGGGACCTGGTCGGACCGCAGGGCCGGCTGGCCATCTTGCGCGGGCTGGTGGCGCAGGACGAAGGCTAGGCGGCTTTTCGCCAGCGCAGCGACTCGGATAGCCTCGCCGCGTTCCAGCTTGCCGGCGAGCCGCGATGGTCACCGAACCGAAGAAGAGGCCGAGGAAGGCGAAGCGCCGGCGCAAGCCGCCCGAGGAGATCGTCGACTACGTCGTCGAGATCGAAGGCTGGGATGTCAGCTACTGGCTGGCGCTGAACACGGTTCGGGACGCGCTCGATCCCTACCATGAACACCGGGACGTGGAGATGAGTGGTCGGCTGCTGCGGCCGACCGGCCTGCCGACCGATCGGATCACGATATCGCTTTTCTCATCAACGAACCTGCTGGAGGAGCGGCGTAAGGACTTCAAGCCGATAGCGGTCGGCTCGATCGAATCCTATCCGGACAGACTCGACGGGCGCCTGTCGATCCCGTCGGACATGCTGCCGTCGATCCTGCAGGTGCTGGCCGCCGGGCGCCTGAAGTACCTGGTGATGAGAGGCTCGAAATTCCGGTACCGCAGCGCCAGGCTCGTCAGCTTCAGTCTAGGGTCCAAACTCGATGAGGACGACTTGGTGGAATTGGGATGACCGATGCGTTGGCCTTCCGAGGCGAGCTTTAGCGCGCGAATTCTTCGATCATCGTCCAGCAGTAGGCATCGACCGTGACGTAGTCGTGCAGCATCTGCTTGTGGAAGACGATGGTCGGCGCGCCGTCGAGGACCGAGTGTGTCATCCACGGCCGGAATTTGCCGAGCGCCCGCTGCTCGCCGCGCAGGCGGTCGTACTCGGCCTGATCGCCGGCAAGAGCCGCGGCGATCGCCGCTGCATCGAGGGTTTTGAACTGTTCGACCACTGCCTCTTCGATGACGTAGGGCGGGATATAGAGCGGAATCCTGTGAGCGAGCCCGTCTCGGAAGGAGATCAGGTTACCCAGCCATTCCTGATTCTCGTCGAGGAATGCTTGGAATTCGGCGCTGAAGGATTTGCGTACGTAGGGCTTGCCGAGTCCGATGTCATACCGTCCGAGCTCGGCTCCGCCCTTGCCGCGCACGTTCTTCTCCAGCACCCAGATCCAGGCGAGGTTTTCCAGGCAGCCGAAGGCGTTCATGACGAAGTTCTGGATGCAGGCTGTGGCGGCCATGACGGTCACCAATTCCGGTACCTCGTCGAGATCCGGTGGCAATATCTCGAAAACCCTGTCGACCATCTGCGTCATGGTCGACAGGCGCCGACACAGACCATGCTGCGCGTACTCCTTTGCTTTCTCGTTCGTCCAGGCGCGGCCGGCGTAGGAGGCCTTCGACCTGCGCAGCGCCGGCGCAAGCTCGGCGCGTCCCTTCGTCAGATCCTCGAGGGCCTCCTGGCTGAAATACCCCACCGTCCCTAAGCCTCCACGTCCTCGACCCTACCTCGGGGGTCGACCAGCGCGATCCGGATGCCGGCGGCGGCGCAGCGGGGCGCTAGTTTGCGTCCGACCCGACGTGTCACTTCGGTTGCCGGCATGACGGCGACCTGGCGGGTGTTGGGCGCCTTCATCATCAGGCGTCCGACAATCTCGCAGAGTCCCTTGTCCAGTTTCGATAGCCGGCCCGGATGCCGGGTCGCGATCGTACCGCCCTTGCACTCGGCTTCGATCGTGGTCCCGTTCGCCACGGCGGTGACGTCACTCAATCCAGACTGCGGATGAATGACGAGCCGACGTCCCTCCGCGTCCTCGAACGTCCCCGCGAACGCGCTTCGGGCGGTCGCGATTCTGTGGAAGCCGCGTTTTTCGATCCAGCCGGGGAAATCGATCTGCCGGGCGTGCTGCCCGTCCGGATGGATCTTCACCTCGTGGACGGGCTCGGTGCGGAACAAGTGCATGGCGTAGGCCAGCATGACGGCGCCTTCGTAGAAGTGCCGGTCCGGCTGGTCCGCCGGCGCACCGGCGGTCGGCGGCCGCTCGACGATGAGGTCATCGAAATCCATGTCTAAAATCCAACAACGTGCAATTGTGCGTATACTGTAGCTCCCGTAGCTCAGGCGCGCCAGTCCGCGAAAATTCGACCAAGCCGCGCGGCACTTCTTCGGACCCGAGCGGCTTGGCAACCCCGCGCAAAATCGTGGAGCAGAGTTGGCTAGGCCGGCCCCTCTTACCGCCTACGTATGCCCGCTAGATTCGTCATGACTGCATCCGACGCATGAAGGTCGCCTTCCGACGCGTCATTTCGTCATCGGTGTTCTCCAAAAGGCGGTCGAGCGCTTTCATCATGGGCGCAGCGGCTGTCAAAAGTTGCCCGTCCAGAGCCTTTTCGTCGTCGCGATAGAGGGTGTCCCGCAACCTGTCGAGCAAGCCCTCCGACGGTACGCCGCCAGGCATCTCGACCGACGACGGCAGCGCGCTGCGACCGGACCAGCGACCAAAGAAGTCCCACGCAGGCGGCGAGCTTTCATGGCGAAGCATCAGTTCGAGAATTTCCGGGCTGATGTCGACGGCCCGGACGGTCTGCTCGCAAACCCTCGGGTCGTCGAGATCGGCGCGGTCAAGCCAATCCCGAAACTCGGGGCACATGGGATTGACCGGACCTGCAGCGATGAAATCGAACGTCCCGTGTTCGTCGCTGCCGCGCGAAGTCGAGAAGGGGAATCCCGGGCACCAAATGCCCGCCGCCGGATTTTGCCAGCCCTTCTCGCGCTTCGACCGGGGTCCGGAAGCAAGTAAGGTCCAGGATTCCAGAAGCAAATACGCCTTCGCCTTGCCGCGTGCGCGCGCTGGCCCGAGCGCCAGGTGCACCGCGTAGCATAGTCTCGCCTTGACCTTGCCGATCGGTCGGGACCGGTTCTTCAGCGATTGCAGCGTGTGCTCCAGGATATCGGAGCCGTCGTTTTCGCTGCACTCGACCTCGACTTGGCCGACAACCCGCGGAAACAGGAAAACGCGTGGCCAAGTGAGATACCAGCTGAATTCGGGGTCTTCGCCGCGGTACTCGAGCCGGCCCGTCGTCTCGTCGAACTCCAAACGGCGTTGCTCGCAAGCGGTCCAGAGCCGGTTCAGATCGACGACCGTTCCGTCGGCGGCTTTCCTTGGTCTTGAGAAATATCGGCCGATCTCGCCCACGCCTTCGGCGAGCTCCTCGAACTCGTCGCGCCGCGCCAAGGGGACGAACGGCTCGAGGAAATCCTGGACGGCGGCGGCAAGTTCATCGAGGAGCGGAAGCTGATCGCAGTCCGCAAGCGCCGCCGCTGCGACGACCAGGTCGCGGTACTTGCTAAGAGTCTTGTTGAAGCGCCGCGCGGCGAATTTCGTCTGCCTCGACTCCCGCTCGTCACGAGTCAGGTGGAAACGATAGTAGTTCTTCGGGGCGGGCGCGACGTTAGCCGTCCGGCAGATCGCGGGGCAGGAAAGGTCGAGCCGTTCCGCGATCCGCGTCACCGCCAAGGCCGCCGCAGCGGCCTGTTCGCCGGTCAGTTTGCGCTTGGTCGGAAGCTTGTGGCCTGACTTGGGTCGCAACATGTCGCAGACCCTGGTCAGGGTCTGTCCGGGGTGGGCGACGGCGGCGAGAGCGTCGTTCATCAGTCTGCTCAAATGCGTGTCGGTGGTCATGCTCATCTCCTTGCGGGGTCGGGATGGGCGATGGCTATCGTGAAGTCAGCGGGTGCGCATTCTGTTCTTCGAAATCGAAGATATCATATTTTGCAGAATAGAGCCGATGCATTTTGCAGAAAACTCGACCGCCTCGGAATGGCCAACTCGGCTCACCGCACCGCGGACGGTCAAGGTCGCGAATTCACTTAATAAGGGGAGCGCGCTCGTCACTCCGGGTCGGATAGCACGCCAAATTTATTTTCACTTCGGCCCCGGAAGAGCTGCTCGCGATCATAAATAATCTGAGCCCCTGAATCTCGGGGAGACTCCTCCCGTGGGCCGGACCGGGCCCGGGTTGAAACCGATAACCGGTCCAAGGAGGATTTACTTGCCCACCACTTCTGCTTCCGATCGGATCGATGAGATCCGCGAGAGGATCGAACGGCCGCGACGGGCCGCCGCCATCATCGAGGCCGCTCTCCGCAATGCCGGCCATCCCATGACGGTCGATCCCGAAAAACTTACGGTCTCATCTGATTGTATCCATGAGACCACCGGCAGCCGGACCCTGTCGGAGCATGTCTGCGACGCCATGTATCCCCACGAACCCGGCGGCGAATTCTTCCACTACACAGGTCGGGATGCGTTCAAGGGCATCGCGGCGAACGGCGTTCTCTGGCTCGCACACCTTTTGAAGCGGATCAAGGAACACGAAATTTCGACGCATGCCGACCAGCACGGCTACACGGGATACACCGACGCGGCGAAGAAGACGGCCTACCTGGATAGCCTGGCCAAAGACCTGTTCTACACCTCGGTGACGCCGATCGGCGCGACCAACGACGGGCCGATGTGGTTTGCTTTCGCCGAGGGCGGCACCGGCGTCCGGCTTCGGCTTCGCATCGAGGTCGATCGGGATCGGCATCATGGCGAATTGCGCAAGATCAGGTATCTCGTCGTCGGCGAGAAGACGCTCCTGAATCTCATCAACGAAGATCTGAGGGCCGCCGGTTTCCCGGAATTCCTGCCCTGGACGACTTCCAAGATCGGAGCGTTCTGTCTGCCGAAAGCCATTTACGGCGGCGAATATGAGGTCCGGCTCTTGTACAAATTCCACCCGGATGTCGTCTCTCACGCCCACAAAGACCCCAGAGACCTTCGAGAGGACAGTGGCACGTTCGAATACTGGAAGCTTCCGCTCAACAAAGACAACGACATCGCTTCCGTGACGCTGCTCGGCATCGAGGCCGGACCGAACGCAGACATGGCCGAAATACGCAGCATCCTGGCCGGGTCCGGCTTTTCTGGAGTCAATCTCACGCAAGCGCCGTGATCGGCGCCGGACGCCGATTCCTGAATACCGTGGCACCTATTCCGCCGCCCTGGGCTCGCATTCGTGCAGGTGTCGGAATTCGCCGGGCTGCGTTCCGTCACGACCGCGCTCCAGATCCCGCACCTTCTTTCGGAAACAGAACTGCTTTGGCTCGATCCACCGTTTGAAGCGACTTCCCCAGCACGACCGGGCTCGGCTTCATCCGGCTCAAGTATTGCGAGTGCGCGATGAAATTGTGAAGCGAACACAGCGGGTCCACGTCCCTGATTTCCTTCACGTAGTCGGACAGCAACCGTGCAAGCGAAATGGCGCCGGACGCAACGCCGCCCTCCAGATTTTCGAGGTCCTGGATGGTCATGACGATCAGCGGCCGAATGCTCTCGGCGACCTCGCCGTCCAGCAGCTTTCGCATCTCCTTACGGAAGAAGACGCCGGTGCCCGGGCTGTCCAAGCGCAGATCGTGTGCCACCACGATCGGAAAGATCTCGGTGGGAGCGGCGAATTCGTCCGGAAGCTCCGGCCACGCGCGCCGCGAGATCGCGCTGGTGCTTTTCGCGAGCTGCCAGACGGCGTTTCCCTTGCTGATGTACTTCTCTCGCAGGTGGCCGACGAAGTCTGCATACTCGTTGCCGGAGATGAGCTCCTCCTTGAGAAACTTGGCTTTGGCCTCGAACACGAGGGTGGCGGTCGCCTCGCCTGCAACGGCATCGACCTCGAAGTCGGTCTTCTTGCCGTTGGCCTTCTCGAGATTGAGCCTGGCGTTGCCGAACATGCGGCGGACGATGGCGTTCGCATAGTCCTCGAAAGCCAACCCGAAGGCGTGGAAGACCGGCCTTCCGCGCTCCGGGTGATCGCGCAGCAGGAGGAACAGCGGCCCGACCGAGAGCTTCGCGGAAAAGAAGACGGGGTCGATGATGACCGAGGACCCGTCGGGAAAGAGAATGATCGGCCTTTCCCACATCGCCTTTTCGAACTCTGCCTGGCTCCCCTGGCTGGCCTGCGCGAATTGCTCCGGCGTCTGGCTATCCAGGGCGAGGTATTCCGGAAACACGCCTCTGTACGTGGTTGCGGCCCCGACCTCGTTGATCCTGAAAATCCGACCCTCGAGTTCGTTTCCGACCATGATGTAGGTCATGAGGCCGGAGACGCAGGTCGAGTATTGGTCGAACGTCATTCGGGTCGCCTCCCGGAATTCATCCTCGAACGTCGGGTAGTGCTTCGGAAAATGCTCGGCGAACAGCAACCACCCGCGCCCGATCGTGTTGATCGCGTTCGGTGCCGGGTTGGTTTCCTCGATGATCTTCCGCAAATATCCGACGTGATCCTCCACGGTCTCCTCGGTCAGTTGCGCGAAGTTGCGGGACACCATCGTACGCTCGGTCCACAGCGCGCTCGCGACGAGCGCCGCCTTAAGAAACTGCACCCGGTTCTTGGGGGCGTCGAAAAAACCGGGTCGGGATTTCGGAGAGCAGTGCCTGACGGCGAGACGCATCAAATGCAGAAGCTGCCCCCGGAAGAAGACTGCATGTGTTCGGTGCCCGCCGCGCGGTCCCGTGAACTTCAGAATCCTCAATTCCTCCTTCGGCAGCGCGATGAACGACATCGCCGCCCTGTTGCGACGCTCCATGGATGCGATACCGATGCCGGAGACGATCGCGTTGAGCCGCGCGCAGAGGATCACGGTCTCCTGGAGGGGGAGAGAGGCCAGCAGATTTGCGGCATACTCTGCGGTGGACGGCAGCCCATAGACGTGGGCTATGTCCGCGAACGAGCTGACGTCGCGCGCGTTGACGTAACGCATCAGCTGCTGCCCAAGAAGAACAGGCCCCCGAAGCTGAAGCGCCCGAAAGGCTCTTTGATCGCTATATTTTCTCGGCCGTACAACGGATCGCCCCACAGTGGGCGGCAGTGATCGCCGCCCAAGCCATACAAATCAGTATACCCCCGGGACCGGTCAAGCGACGCCGCTGGACCGGTCCGATGGGTCTGACGTCGGCATGAGCCGGCTACCACGCGCGTGCTACGGCGCTCGCTGGCGAAACGTGTCTGAATGCCCCGGTTTCTTGCGAGGCCAGCGGCCTCAGACCCGGCTTGAAAACCGGGTGAAGGCGGTCAGTCGCTGAACACCGGGCTCGACGTCGCTCATGTAAATCTCGGTCCGCAGGAACGCGATCTCGTCGTCGAGGGCGGTCTCGTCGACATCGATGAACCAGGCTTTGGGTCTGCCGTCGCTGCCGTCGTTCCAGCGGTAGCCCCGGCGCTTCAAGGAATCCTTGAGCTCGAACGGCGACTGCTCGGCCCAGACCCGCATCGTCGGCTTGCGGGCGTTCTCGAGCAGCAGCGCCAGCGCCGGCGCGCCGGTCGTCGGCAGCGTAAAATCCAGAACCTCGAGCAGTGCATGGCAGTCGTCGACAGCCCTGTGGGCCTGGTGGAAGTAGCCGGCGCCGTTGAGCAGGTAGCCGAGTTGCGCGCCCGCGAAGCCGTGCGAGCGCCAGCCGATCTCGCTCATGCTGCAGGCCCAGGCCTTGTGCTCGAACACCGGCCAGTACCGCTCGGCGAACTTGCGATCGAAACTGCTGTTGTGCGCGATCGTGATGAGGCTGTCCTCGACGAAGGCCGCGACCGCCGCATCGTCGAGTCTGTGACCAGCCACCATCTCGTCGGTGATGCCGGTTATTTTCGTCACTTCCGCCGGGATCGGCACCGACGGCTCGTTAAAGGCGGAAAACGTGTCCCTGACGCCGACAATCCTGCCGTCGGCCAAGTAGTCGAACTTGACCATGCCGAGCTCAATGATTTCGTCTCTGGCGTGGTCGAGGCCGGTCGTCTCGGTATCGAGCAGGATGCCGGTCCGGGTCTCCTGCCCGGCGGGCGGGGACAGGGGACGCGGCACCAGACGGCGCAGCACCCGGTAGTCAGCCGATCGGCTCAGGGCCTCCGCCATCGCGGCCAAGTCTGGCGGGTCCAGAAAGTTCTCGTCCCGATGGGGCTGCGGTAGCACGTTCATCGGGACCACATTACCGGCCAAAACATCCACGAGGTACCCCGATTTCGCGCGATTCACGGGCTTTTCGAAGGAATGCGCTGGGTTCGGAGGGCCTCGGTCCGGCTCGGGTGCTGCGGGTCCAGATTCTCTCGCCGGACCTGTCGGAACCATGCTGTCCCGTTCGTCTTGAATCCAGCCGACCGTCCATCCGGAGTACCGCGTTCATGGCCCCCCGCGCCAACTGGAAAGGCTTCCTTCGCCTGTCGCTCGTCACTTGCCCGGTGGCGCTGTACCCGGCGACCTCGGAGAGCGAGAAGATCTCGTTCAACCAGCTGAACCGGGCGACCGGCCACCGGATCAAGTATCTCAAGGTCGACGCCGACACCGGCGACGAGGTCCCGAACGAGGACATCGTGAAGGGCTACAAGGTCGACACCGACACCTTCATCGAAGTGACCAAGGAAGAACTCGAGAACGTCGCTCTGGAATCCACCCGCACCATCGAGATCGACGAGTTCGTCGACAAGACCGACATCGATCCGCGCTATTTGATCCGCCCCTACTACCTGCGTCCGGACGGCAAGGTCGGTCACGACGCCTTCGCGGTGATCCGCGAGACCATCCGGGAGATGGACAAGGTCGCGATCGGGAGGGTCGTGCTGACCAACCGCGAGCACATCATCGCGCTGGAGCCGCTGGACAAGGGCCTGATGGGGACGCTGCTGCGCTACCCGTACGAAGTGCGCGATCCGAAGGAGTATTTCGACGAAATCGACGACGTCAAAGTCACGAAGGACATGCTCGATCTGGCCAGGCACATCGTCGAGCAGAAGGCCGGCAACTTCGAGCCCGAAAAGTTCGAGGACCAGTACGAAACGGCCTTGGTGGACCTGATCAACCAGAAGCGCGCAGGCAAACCGATCACGCCGAAGGAGCGTCCGCGCGGAGAGAACGTTGTCGACCTGATGGACGCGCTACGCAAGAGCGTCGGCGGTGCTGCCGCCGAGACCAGGGCCGCCCCCAAGAAGGGGACCAAGAAGCCGCGCAAGGCGGCGGCCGGCCAGAAGGAGATGCTGATGCCGATCGCCGGCAAGAAGCCGGCCAAGGAGGCCGCCGCGAAAAAGCCGGCAGCGAAGGCGCGGCGGAAGTCGGCTTGAAGTATCCGGTGACCCCGGACGGTCGCTACTTCGTCGTCCGCGGCCGTCTCTGGCGGATGACCGATCCGGGGATCGGCGAGGATGAGCGGTCGAAGCTGACGAAGCGGCTGATGACGGCCAGGCGCGCGGTACGGGATGCGAAGTCGAACGGGGATGCGGAGGCCGAGGCCGCGGCGCATCGCGCGGTAGACCGGGCCAAAAAGGCCCTCGGCGAACGCGGGCCGGTCTGGTGGAAGGATGGGGCTCCGGACCTCAACAGGCACATGGCGAAGAACACGCACTATGCCGCTTGGCACGCCAAACTGAAGTCGTCTCGCGATTGAGCTCTCGCGGTCGCTGCTATGCCTCCGGATGGAGAGCCTTCTTCTGCCGTTCGTATTCCTCGATCAGGGTTTCCAAGCGGCTGAGTGTCAGCGCATCCAAGCCCGTCTTTGCGAGCCGTCTTGTGTGGGCGATCTTTTCGTCGAACTCTTCGCACTTCTCGCACATAGTGGCTCTCCGCATTCGCGCGGTGGGCGAACGACATTCCTCAGTCGGTAGACTCCATGCGAGCGGATTCGTTCAATAATTGAGATCGGTGCCGTGATCGGGCGCGCTCATCACTTTGTCGAACGGCAGCCTTCGGACCAGCTTCCACGGGCCGCCGAGATATTCCCAAACCAGCAAGCCCGCGACCGAGCCGGGACGCGGCTGGAACTCGAGTGCGAGCGCTTGATGTAGCTGACGCGCAGCGCCTGCGGTCACCTTGTTCTGGACGGTGACGTGCGGCTTCCAAGCTTGGCTGTCCTGCCGCGACAATTGCTCGCCCATCGCACCACGCGCTGTCGCCCTCAGCCGATCAAGTTCCGAGGACCGGGTCCGGATGGCGACGCCGAACCCGAGCAGGATGGGCGCGTCGAACAGGATGGGCACAGGAGCGGCCGGAAGCTCGATGCTTTCCAGGCGCCCCGTCTGCGCCGACGACAAGCGGTGAAAGAGCGTGAGGTGAGCCGACAAGACGTTCCGCTCTGGAGGAAAGTGCTCGCGACGTAGTCCGTCCAGCCAGGCGAAACTGTCCGCGTCCAATTCGGCTGTCAGGATGAATGTCCGATCCATGCGTAACCGGATATCGCGACCGGAGACGTCTCAGCAATCTCCGTCCGGACATTCCGGGCAGGTGTCGCCAATCGAATCGAGGACCTCGCGGACTTCCGCCACGGCGTCAGCGGCCGAAAGGCCGGTCGGCGGGTCCCGGCGTGCAAGATCGAAGGCGTGCTCCCGCGCATGCGGATCGGCACGATCCTTGGCCCAGCCGTGCTCCTCGCATTCGTGGATGGCGCCGGCCTCCTGCAGCACGTGAATCGCCCAACCGCGCAGCGTTCGGATCGCCGGCCGTCGTTGTTTCGTCATCAGCATCGAGATCACTCCTGCCGGACGAATCCTTCCGCCCCACCGATCGTTCCTGGCGGTTAGCACGGGTCAGGGATTCAGAAATGCGGAGGCTCCGGCTTGTCCACCTGTTCCGCGGCTCGTGCAGATCGCGGGCATCCGACGGCCACGCCGCCAGCGGCGGATCACGGATCTGGCCGGTGCGCCAGCGCGCCGGGGCGGCGGAGACCGCCCGGAGCCGCCGGAGGCAATCCGGACGCGTTTCGACAGACGAGTCCTTGAGAATGAATCCTTAGAAATCGAGTCCTTGAAAAACTGTCGGGCGAACGAGTCCTTGAAAAAACGAATCCTTGAAAACGAATCCTTGAAATGCCGATTAGCCGAATTCTATGCCGACGGTCCGGACGGGCGGACGGCGTCGGACGGCCGCGCTGGCGCTCGCGTTTCCGTAGGGCTGGCCGCCACCGGTGGGCTCCGGTCCGAGTCGACCTGCTACGACCGGCCTGTGCAGACCGTTAAGTCACCGGCGCCGGGTCTTCCTTCACGCCGCGGGCCACGATCCGCAGCGCCCCGTCCGGCAGCGGCCGCTGCAGCTTAAGCGCCTCGTGGGCCGGGGCGGTCATCCAAGTCTCGACCTCGTCGGGTGTCGTCAGGATCACCGGCATCGCCTTCGGGTGGATGGCGCCGACCTCGGCGTTCGGCTCCGTGGTCAGGAACGCGTAGAGGTCGTTGGTCGTCTCGCCCTCCTTGACCTTTCGGACAGACGTCCAATTCGCCCAAATGCCGGCGAAGCAGGCGAGCGGGCGATTCTCATCGAGCGCGAACCAGATGTCGCCGCCCTCGGCCTTGTTGAACTCGCTGAACGAGTTAAACGGCACCACGCAGCGGTGCTCGGGAGCCAGCCATCGCGTCCAGTGCTTGGACTTCACGTTCCGGATGTTGGTGGTGCCGCCGTCCGGCTCCATCCGCAGCAGCTCCTTGAAGTCGACCGCCTTGCCTTTGACCTGCAGCTTCTCCGCGCGCCGCTTCGTCGCGTCCATCAGCGCCTTCGACGACGAGGGCATGCCCCACCTCGCGGTCGCGAGCTCGCGGCCGTCGGCGCCGGTCCGGACGATCGGCGCCTTGTAGTCCGGAAACACGCCGGGCATCGGCGCGAGGTTGCCGACGTACCGATTGACGACGCGGAAGAGCGCGCAGATGGCGGCCTGGTTGGTGGTGATCGAATAGAGGTTGCACATCGTCAGGTCTCCGGAGCGGCCTGGCGAGGGCGCTGCGCCAACTGTAGCAGCGTCGCCGGCGGGCGGCGATTGGCCTTGGCGCACTTGCTGCAGCGGAGCCGGCTCGCCAGATCGTGGACGAAGGTGGTCGGCGGGTGGCGCAGCGCGGCCAAGTCGACGTCCCGCTTGGTCATGCAGCGGGAGCACTCGATCTCAAGCCACGGGTAGCCCCCATTCACCGCCTGGTCGATCGTGGGAGACGGGTCTATGGGACCGCCGTCGGCCCACATCCGCTCGTTCCACGACTCGCTGATCAACCTGTCGGCCTGTTTGATGAGCGCTTCGCCCTTGGCCCGGGCCTCGGCGGACTGCGCGGCCAGGATCGTCGTCATCGCTCGGGCCTTGCCGAGCTCCTTTGCGAGGGCCTTGCGGTCGCCTCCGCTGAGCGGAGTGGGGTGGTACTTCGGCGCCATTGCCGGCGCCTACTCGAACTGCGGCCAGCAGCCGTCCTCCTCGTAGCGGCCAGTTCGGGCTCGGCAGGTGTTGTCGAGCAGGCGCTGGCCGACGTCCTTCCAGACCGCGTCCCGGCCGTACAGCCGGACCGCATCCAGCGTCTGGATCTCGACGGTCCTGCCACAGCGCCGGCAGCCTACCCTCAGTAAATGCTCGCGAATTTGGCTTAGCTGCTGCAGGCGGCCGGGCGCAGCGGGGCCCGGATTGCCGCCGTCGGCACCGGCGTCGTCCAGGAGCGCCTGCCAGTATTCGGGCGGCAAGGTGTCGCCCGGACCGACCGCCGGCGATGGCGGCACGTTTGTGCCGACGGCGGCGGCCATCTTGGCCATTTGCTTGGGTGTCGGCATGCGCCAGCTGGCGGGGCGGTCGGTCATGCCTTAAAGAGAACATATCAAGAACAACGAGTCGAGTCCGAATAGCTCGACCTGCGCCCGCTACGACGTCGACTCCTGCTCGTCCTGCAGCGTCTGGAACCGGGCGCGGTGGCGTTGAAGATAGACTTGATGCCTGTCGGTGAAGGAAACCCGTCGGCCGTCGAGTTTGGCGGCGAGCGCTGCCGTTCCCTCAGGTGTCAGATGCTTCGAATACATCGCGGCGCCCTCCTCGTCGAAACTGATCAGAGCGGCGTCAAATGCCGCGTCCAGATCGGCAACGAGCAGGATACCATTGTAGGAGTCCAGCCGTTCCTCGTCGCTGGCGCACGCGGCCCAGGGGTGAACGTGGCTCGCCCTGAGTAGGGCTCTGTCCGCGACGCCCGTCACTGCGCATTTGCCGGCCCAGTATTTGTCCAGGGCGTCCCGAAAAATGTTTTGGCCAACGCGCTGCACGACCAAGCGCTCGGCCTCCGTGGTTTTCGGCAGGCTCGCCGTCTCGGCTTTGTAAGCGTCCAGCGGGCGCGACGGCATGGACATCGACAGCTGAAACACTCGCTCGACGACGTCGTGAAGAGCCAGCGTACTCGACGTTTCCACGAAGGCGCCATCCAATCGGCACGCGGACTTTCCGGGCAGGAAATTCATCGCCAACTCGTCCATCAGCGCCGGCGAACTGGCCTTCAGATAATAGGCGTCGCCTCTGGTCTCCAGGCGCAGACGTTCTCGCACAAGGCTGCTGGCGAAGGTGAGACCGTCGCCGTCCGCATCGACGACGATCTCGAATCCGCAGTCCCTTGCGATCTTTTCGAGCCGAATTCTGTTGCGATACTCCAACAAGGCGAAATTCCTGTGGTACTGCTCTTCGGGAGATTCGCTTGCGACGCCGCGCCTTGCAAGTCGAAGTTGGCGAGTGAATTAGAGATCGACCCTCAGGAAGCGCTCGCTCGCAGGCGCGCCCTTCAACTCCATCTTGAGCCACGGCTCTTTCCGAAACTCCTTCGGAGGCTCGGTTGTCGTCGTGACGATGTATTGGAAGAGCGGAGCCGGTCCAATCTCTTCGAGCTTTTGGATGAATTTGAACAGGCGCTCATAGAGCGACATACCAAGATCGGCCTCGCGCGGACTATCGTGCATAAGAAGCCCCGGCAAACGCGCGTTACCCTCGATCGTCATCGCCAAAGCCGCCAAATCGAATGCGACGATCTTCCAGGATTCGATTGCCGCGGTGGAGCGATTGCCGCCGTATTCGATCTTGAGCGATAGGCCCCTTCGGTCGAGGGTGGCGCTTCCGGCGACGTCTCCAGGGACGAGTTCTCTGACCACGCCATCGAACTTGATCGACAAGTCGCGAATCACGGCAGCCTGAGAATCCAGCAAGTCGGAGATCGACTGCTTCGTCCCGGCGAGCTCCGTCTCGAGGTCAGCAATCGTGCTGGCGGTCTCGTCCCGCTCTCTCACGATTGCCTCGTGACGTTCGATCTCATCGGCTTGCCGGTTGGCCTCCCGAAGCGCGCGCGAGCGAGAGACGAATGCAGCTTCGAGCCGTGATACCGCCTGATCCGCGAATCTGAGTGTTTGTTCCGCAGTTGCTACCTTGGCTTTGAGCGGCGCGACCTGGCTCCGCATCTGAGCAAGGCGGCCGTCGAGTTTTCTTATCTGCGCTTCCGTCGCGTCGACCCGTTGTTGCAGTTCGTCGAGGTCGCACTCCTTGGCGAGTTTGCAGCCCTCCGCCAGAACAGTATCGAGAGCGACCTTGCAGATCGGGCAGACTGGATTTCCTTTTCTGTCTAGTTCCACGCTTGCCTTCGAGCTTTCGGCTTGAACAAGCGAAAGCTCACGACCCGCGTACTCGATCTTCAGGTCGTTTTCCGACTGCTGACGTTCCAATTCGCGCAGGCTGGAGGCGGCGCGTTCGCGTTCCGCTCTGGCGGCATCAAGTTCGACCGCTGCGTTCTCCGGCAGATCCAATGCCGAACGGGCTCGATCCGCGGCCACCCTCTTGACCGCATCAAGCTCCATTTGAGTTTCGAGTCCGCTTGCTTCGACGTTATAAGCTTGTCTCAGTCCTAAACCGTTGCGGGCCAACTGCCACTCAAACCTGTTGAGTTCCGCGCGGAGTCTGTTCAATTCCCCGGTCTGCGCTTCCTCCCGGGTTCGAGCCTCGATCTCCGAGACGGTGAGCGCACCGAAAGATGCGCGTACGATCGCGAGCACGTCGTCTTTCGACCGGCCACCGACGGGCGACCGGGAGTCGGTGTCTGGATCCCGCCATTCGAAATGATGACGAAGCCGGCATTCCTGGTCCCGAGTCACCCAAGCGAGGATTGCTTCCCACCGACGGGACGGATCGATGCTCGAAGGCATCAACGGACCCGCGTCTCCGATCACTTCGTCCGCCAGTTTCTTCCTGAAGGCGGACAGATCGGACTTCTCGACCTCCGGAGAAAAGGCATTCTCGAGAGACGCCGCGCCGCTTACGACGATCGGTTGCTTCCGACCGAAGAAGCGAACCACCGCCCAGCAGACGCCTTCGATCATAACTTCAGCGCCGACCATGCCTTCTGGAAAAATCTCGACGATCCGGAGGCGCTGTTCCGTGGGGGCGAAGCTGTCCTCGCCGAGACAATAGCGCAACATGCGGCAGAACGTCGTCTTCCCACCGCCGTGACCGATCGGATCCGAGCTCCCGATCTCGGCGTCGGGGGACCAGACGACGTTCAGTCCAGGGCGCAACGAGACGGTTCTGACCTCTTTTCCGGGCTCGCTCCAGACGACTAGCTTACGCACCCAAAGTCGCGGGCCGCTGCGCCCTGGTTCCGGGGAAAGAGAGAGAGGTGCTTTCGGGAAAAGATCATGCTGCACGGAGGCCAACCCACATCTGATCCTCGACCGATAGGTCGGCGGCGAGCTTATCCGGCGAAATATCTTTCACAGCATCCCAAACGAACGCTGCCCGGCCACCTGTCCACCCGCTCGTCGGTAGCGCATCCAATCCGGAGCCCGCAGCCCAAGTACGCGCCTTGAGGTCTTCCTTGATGCGCTTGGTTCCAATCATGTGCGTAGTCGCGTCGCGCCAGCTCGCGTCGAACCTCGGCGCGAACGCGAGCAGGTTCTTTGTTTTCGATGGCGCGGCTTCCGCCCCGACCAAGCGAGTCCAAACAGCAGCTTCCTTGGTCGACAGGTGCGGCAAAAGCCTCCTTGGTTCGAGCGCGCACAGGAAGGCCATCCGGATCTTCCAAGTCGGGGTCGGCCCGGACAGGCGCTTCAGGATCGCTGCTAAGAGGATGGTGACATCGTTGACATCGACAGGGTTTGCCGGATGCGTCCACGAACCGTCCGGCAGAGAGGCGAGGGCGGGCGCCTGACGTTCGGGAGTCGGCGTCGCGCGATACGTGTCCCTCGCCGGAACTGGAAGATCACGCCACTCCGCGATGATCGCATCCCTGGTCAAGAAGCTCCCGTGCTCCTTGATCTCCGCGCGCTTGAGGGCGCCGAAAGTCTCAAATCCGCAATCTTCACCCAGCACATCGGCCGGATCCATGACGTAGCGAATTTCCATCTCGCTCAGGCCGAACACATCGCGAGCGACCAGCGTATCCAATTCGTTCTTGAGCTTCCGTCGTTCGACCTCATCCTCGCAAGGGAATTCCTCGGAAGCGTCCATCCCGAGCGTCGGAGCAACCTGCTCCCAGAAGGCACGCAATTCAGGGCCGGTCGCTGCGAGCTTCAGTGACCGCTTGGCGATCTCCCTCAAAACTGGAGTTTCTTCGTAGCGCTTTGGCAAAGGTAAGCTGTCGACGAGAGTGAACGACATCTTTAGCGCCACCTTCTTTCTGACCACGAAATCCATCGCGAACGAATTCGCGACGGCAAGCCAGAAAAGAAGGCTTCTCGGATCCCTATCCTCGAGAACGACGGTCGGCACCTTGTCCCCGCAGATCGTATCGGGCGGGATCAGAGAAGCGACGAGCGCCCGCTGGTTAGTGGGACTCGCGACGTCGCAGAAACCCGCGCGGACGTGCCGCCACCTGTCGCCCAGCTTACCGGGAATCTCGCTTTCAGACACGCGCCACTGCGAGGCGATCTTCTTGGCGGGACTTCCGAACGCCAGGTCGAACCATACGGCTTTGCGCCCCCTTCCAGACGAATACGCTTTGGCTCTGTGATCGAACGCTTCGACCATGCGCCCTTCGTAGACGGGCACTCCCTCGGGATCGTTCCCGAATGTTTCGCGGTCGTTGCCCATATCGAGCTCACGGCTGTAAGGTCGAAATTCTGGGTTGGACCACCCCTCTCCAAACTTTGGGAATGCGGAGTAGATCTTGCGCGAAATATCGATGTCGGACTGGTGCGCCACTTCGGCGACCGCAAGTGCGTCCGGGCTGAACTCGCTGACAAGTGAAGTCGGGATGTTGAACGGCAATCCTTCGGCCAACGCCTGCAGCTTTTTCTGGCTGTTGGTGCCGAATGCGGCCGCGAAGCTCGACGTCCTTCCCCCCGGTTGAGCGACGTACATGCAGAACTTCGCGCGCGTGTCGATATCAAACCAAACGCGCTTCGTATTTTCGAACCCGACTATCTGCTTGAGTTCGGTGTGATCGAACATGAAAGCGCGGATAGCGGCCGCGTTGGCGCCATTGTACAGGTTCTCCGGAACGAACTGAGAAGCATGCCCCGATGGGCGCGTGCTCCGGAGAGCGAGTTCGGTAAACATCCTATATACGTTAAAGTCGCCTTTTCCGAGGTTGCCCTCGGCGAACAGCGTGAACCGGCCGCTCTCCTTCATGAACCGCGCGGCTTCGTAGAGGCTTCGGCAATATCGCTGCCAGGCGTCGTCAACGCCGGGAAGCTTCCTCAGTTCTTCCACTCTGCAGGACTGATCGCTCGGCGCCAGAAAACGGACCTCAGGATCGTAAGGCGAGAAGAACTCCTTCACGTCGGGACTCATCGTGTCCCATGGCGGATTGCCGAGAACGATGTCGAAGCCCCCGCGCGCAAGAAAGACCTCGGGAAACATCAATGGCCAGTGAAAGGCTTGAACCGAGTCAGCTGTACGGGACGCACGTTCCGCAAGGTCGGGGCGAACGCTGCTGCCGCGCAGACAAAGCCAGACGTCGTCCGTCGTCGGGATCGTGCCTTCCTGCGGCAGTCGCGGTACAGGCTGTTCCTTTGGCAGAAAGAACGGGGCCACGAACAGATCGCAGGCCAGCTTCAGTCGCTTCCATTCGGCGCTGTCGTGGAACTCAGCGAATTGTTCCGCCTTCGCGTGAACCTGGTCGACATCGTCCTGCGGCATGCGCTCCAAGGCGCTGACCGCCTCCAACAGACCGCGTGGCGCTCCCGCGAAGGAGAATGTTTGCTGGTTCTTATTCTTTCCGTCTTCGTTTCGTTGCCCCTTGTTGAGCGACCGATAGAACGAAGCGGTGTCCTTGTCATCGTCCTGAAGGGTGGAGTACGCCGCGTCGGGAATGCCTTTCTCGAGCAGCTTGAGATCTGCGACTCCAATCAAGCTGTTGCCGTGCTGGATCCTCGCGTCGAGGAAGGTCAGGGGCTTGCCCGGTTCTACGGCTTCAATCCACAGCGCGACCCGGCAGAGTTCGACGGCGAGTTCGTTCTGATCGACGCCGTAGATACAGTTGGCGACAACCTCGCGAAGGGCGTGTCGAAATTCGGCGATCGATGCCGCTCCGGGATTGCGAAGATCGGCCAGACGCTGGGCGATCCGGCGGGCGGCCCCCAGAATGAAATGTCCGGAACCGCATGCCGGATCCAAGGCTGTCAGCCGCAGCAATGCGTCGGGATTGCCGGGGTTTTCTGCCACCGTCTTCTCGATCAGCGGATCAAGCGCGGAATCCAGCAGGAATTCGACGAGGGCGTCTTTCGTGTAGTAGCTGCTGGTCGTCTTCCGCGAATGCCCGCTGTTCGTCGTGATCTCGCTTTCGCGCGTATCGCCGACGCCGTTCGCAAAGTAGAATTTGGTCGCTCGGTCGTCGATCTCGGGGACGAGCTCTAGCAGGCTTTCGTAGACCGATCCGAACTCTTCAGTGGCCATATCGCGCCAGTTGATCCGGACCAAGCCAGTCGGCTCCCGCAGCCAGCCGAGGTTGAAAAGGGCAGCCAGGAAACGCTTGTTCGAGATCGACGCGGAAGTCAGATCGGGCGTCTGGTCGGAATCGAACAATCCCCCCAGGGCCGGCAGTGCCAACCGCGGTTGTCCAGAGCCGAGTGAGCGGAAGACGATTTTGGCGCTTTCGAAGGCGTCGTGGTGACGGTCCCAAGCAGCCTTGACGCGAGATCTCTCGCGAAGCCTGGCGAGCGAGTAACCGTTTCTATACGTTTCCTTACTGCCTTGGGTGGCGTCGGGTGAGAACAGGATGTCCCTGTCCTCTGCCGTCATCACGAAGATCAGTCGATAGACCAGGCGCAGCAGCTGACGGAAAAAGTCGGGCTTCGACAGTAGCACGCCCGCCGTGTTGGTCAGTCGGTTACGCAGCGCGACGTTGGCCGGATGCTCCAAGATTCCGCTGCCGAGCTCGAAGAGCGCCTCTTCCACGCTGTCGCGCAGGCGTCCTCGGATGGCGACTCCGCGCTCCCGCCCTTCTTCGCGCCAAGCTTCCAGCGCGCAATCTGACGGTGGAAAGTCTTCGCCGCCAAAGCGACTTTCGTGACCCAGCAGCCAGAACAGCGTGAAGTCGGAATACAGGTCGGTCCGGAAAATCCGGTCGAGATCGAACTCGATCAGCGCGGGTCTGGTCAGACTGGCGCTATCACGCAGAATTCTCAGATGTGCGCCGTCGGTCGCGATTCCCCACAACGCGCGGTCACTGGAATTCAACTCGCCTTGCGTGGCGGTCGTGGGAGACCGGCGAACCGACGAACCGCCAACCACCGCGACCGTTTCGGCCCGGTCGAGACCGTGCATGCCGGCGACCGCGATCGGGACACGGCCGCGCTTGGCCGAAAGGAGTTCGTAGCCGGTCGCCGGGAGCTTCGACTTGCCGTCGTCGAAGCGGAATCCCAACACGTTGGTGAGGATGTCCTTGCCAAACTGGCGATAGGCGAGATCGGCGTTCTTGCCGCCCCTGCCCATTTCGAAACGTTGCCAGAGAGCCCGGCCGATCTGGTAGGACCGGCCGATCTCGTCACGCAGCTTCAGCCCGGGAGGAATCCCGTAGCTCTCGGCCGTCGAGCCTCCCGCCTCTTCGGAAGCGATCTTTGCGACCACGTCCGGGAGCAGAAGCGCTCCCTCGATCTGCAGGGCGTCAAACTGGAGAGTGGTGCGACGATCGGCCATGTCACGCCAATTCAGGAACGAGCGAGTACGCGCCGACGACATCGACAGGGGTCACCGGGAATACGTCGATACGGCCGGCTCCCTTGACCGCCTCGCGGACGCGACGATGGTCCGCAACGAGCGCCTGTGCCCGATCGCGTGCGTGGGCCTCGATCGCTTCCTTCCAGCCGGGCAGCCGCGCCAAGGCGGAAGCTACTTCGCGGCTCTTGGCCGTGGCCGACGTTTCGTGTGCGGCCGTCGCCTCGACGAAGGCGCCCGCGACATGACCCGAGACGGAGGCCTGCTGCGAGAGGCCCTCGAACGCCAAGGCGCTCGTCTCCTCCGCCAGAAGCGTCGTCTCTCCCGCGGCTCCGGCCGTCACGATACGGTGGCGGATACGCACCAACACGACCGTGGTCGGCTTCTTGACCGCAGCGGTCGACCAGGCGCCGGTCCGAGCCAACGCCGCGTAGTTTCCGGCCTCGGACTTCTCGTCGAGACTGTTCTCGATGAGAAGCTCGGCTAGAGCCTCGACCAGCGGATGGGAGCGGTGAAGGTGATGGTTGCTTCCTCCGGTCCGCCGGATCCGGATCTGGTCGCCGAGCTCGGCGTCCTGGATTCGGCTCGCAAGGGACTCGGGCAGCCTTCTGGCGTCCAGCCGGTATTCGTCGGCGTCCTTCACGAAGGGCACGTCGAAGCGGCGGAGAGCATGCTCGAGGAAGCGCGAGACCTGTTGAGGATTGCCGAGGACTCCGAGCGTCTTCTCCCATTCTGGCATGACGTCCTCGGGTTTCAGACTACGCTGCGCGAAGATGGTGAGATTGCGTTTTTCCTTTTCGGCGGCGTCCCGCCAAGCCGCGTCGAGGCGCTCGGCCTCCGGAATGGACGCGAAGTCGAAAGCCATCTGTTTGCCGCGGCCGGACCGCTCCGACTTCCGCCGGAGCAGCAACGCCTTGAGCAGTGCCTCGGTCATGCGCCGGTCGTCGTCCGGCAGCGGCACCGGCACCCCGGTGTCCTTTTGGATGGCCTTCGCCTTCCTGAGGATTACCTCGAGGATCGCGCCGTCGACGGGATTGTTCTCGCCGTAGATCAGGAGCGTGCGGACGAGCTCCTTCGGTTGGCCGAACCGGTCGACGCGTCCGTTGCGCTGCTGATGCCGAGTGGGATTCCAGGACATGTCGTAATGGACGACGGCGTCGAAATCCTCCTGCAGGTCGATTCCTTCCGAGAGGCAATCCGTCGCGACCAGGATCCTGCGTTCCAACGCGCCTAGGGCGGCGACCCGCGCCTTCCGTTCGTCCGGCGGAAGCCTCCCGCTTACGACTTCGACGACGTGTTCAGGAAACCACTTGCGGACCGCCTCGCCGACCCATTCGGCCGTCGAGATGTACCGGCAGAAGATGATCGGCGAAAAGCCGTCCTTCAACATGCTCTCGAGCCGGCCCGCCAGCTTCTTCAATTTCGGATCTTTTTTGGGATCGTCGGCGAGGCGCTGCGCCATCTCGATGAGCGCCACGAGGTCGCCGTCCTCGGTCGTCGCCGGCTCGACATCGTCGGCCACGAGGTCTTCGCCGTCTCCGTCGAACAGGGATGCTCCGTCAAGAATCTCTTCGTCGCCCTTCAGCCTGGTCCGCAGCGCCTGCAGCGCCGCCGCGGGGCTCGAGCCGATGCATCTCATGAGCGCGAGCGTGCCCCAGAAGGCCAAGCGCTGCTTCCGCTGATCCTGGCCGACGCGCTCGACGATCTCGGTGCAGTAGTCGAGCACCATGTCCATGAACGCTTCGTGCTCGCCCGTGAGCCGGTAGGTCGTCTCGTCTTCCTCGCGCCGGGGGAACAGTCCCGGCTCCTTCCAGGCCTCGATATCGACGCGCCGACGCTGCACGAAGTGCGCCGCCAGCCGTTCGCGGAGCTTGGTATAGGCCGCTCCGTTTGCGTTCGACAGACCGGCGAAGTCAGGATCTAGCAGAGCCAAGAGCTTGTGGAAAGCCTCCACGTCCCCGCTATGCGGCGTCGCGGTCAAAAGCACGAGGTGACGGCCGGCGTCTTCTCCGAGCTCCTGCAGAAGCTGATAACGGCGATGGGTCGCGTCTCCGGCGCCCACGCAAGAGTGGGCCTCGTCGACGATCACGAACTCCGGACAGGACCGTATGAATTCGTGACGACGGCGATCCGACTTGATGTAGTCCAGACTGACGACCGTGAAGGGATGGGCTCTGAATATGCTCTCCGCGGTCGGCAAATCGCGTTCGAGACGCGCCGCGGTTCCGGCCGTCACCGCGATCGCGGGAAGGTGGAATTTGGTGGTCAGCTGCGTGACCCATTGGTCGACGAGGTGCGGGGGGCAGAGGACGGCGCACCTTTGGATCTCGCCTCGGTCGTGTAGCTCGCGTGCGATGAGGCCGGCCTCGATGGTCTTGCCGATACCGACGTCGTCGGCGATGAGCATCCGGACCGGGTCAAGCTTGAGCGCCATCATCAACGGGACGAGTTGATAGGACCTCGGTTCGAACGCGACGCGGCCGGCGCCCCGGAAGGGACCGGCACCTCTACGCAGCGCCAACTGGAACGCATCTCTCATGAGAAGCGCTTCGTCCTGAGGGCCGATCCGGGTGCCGTCCGGGTCGGGGAAGCTCGCAGACTCGACGGGTTCGATCTCGATCTGAGGATCGATCGTCAACCAGTCGGATTCGGATCCGGACAACGGACGGACCTTCAGAGTCTCTCCGCCCGTTCCTGGGAGAACCACCCATTCGCGGCCGCGTGCGCGGACGAGATCGCCTGGCGTGAATCTTGCGACTTCGTTCATTTCGCGGTACCGGTCAGTGCTGCGGCGAGCGTATTGAGGACGGACGGTTCGGTCTCGCGTCCCCGGGGCAAAGGCACCACGGCCAGCGAGAGATCCTGGAAGGCGCTGGCAAGCGCCGGAAGCTCGTCGTCATAAACCGCGACAACGCGACCCGAGCGCCAGATGAAGGGCATGTTGGCGCCTTCGACCGCCAGCGGTTTGGCGTCGAAAGGCTGAATGCCGTGCGCAACGATTGCGGCGTGGAAGCGATCCACGAAATCGGGTCGTGCTTCGGAGGGAGCCGCCGGATCCTCGACCCGCATTCTGCAGCGCGCGAGCCTGGCCAAAGTCCTCTTGAAATCGGGATTTCGGCGGTCGATCGCCTCATGATCGATCTGGTTGTAGTAGGACAGCAGGCAACGATAGCAGCCGGCGACGCAAGCCGCCCCCTCCACGTCGTGCAGGTCCTTCTCGTCCGGAGTACAGGCGAAGCGCGGCTGATCGAAGTGGCAGATCCTGATCGCCTCGGCGATGACTTGACCGAATGCGCGCGCGTCTTCGACGATGCGTCCGAGCACTCCGGCGCCTCCCTCGGCTGCTTCGTAGATGAGGATGGCCCGACGGTCCCCTCGGGAAGGAAGTGCTTCACCGAGCAGTTCGCCCTCCTCCAGTTGGAAGACCATCTCGAGCCCGCGAAGGATGGCGTATTGGAGATCGGCCATTTCGGTCGCGTCTCGCGTCTCGCCTCCGAACCGCAGCAGGAGCGCGTTCTTGCGGTCTTCGACGTACGGAACGATCGGTTGCGGCACTACACGGGTCGGGTCGGCCGGCACATCCGCGTCGTCATCGTCCGCTGCGCGCTCCCAGTATCCGTTTCGGGGATTGATGTTGAAACCGAGCCCGGCCTGCGGGTCCCGTCGGCGCAGTCCGACGTTGAAGCGCTTGATGGGGGTCGCCGGCGCGAAGGTAAGCGAGGCGATGACGCCCTCGTCGTCTTCGAGGATGGCATTCTTGACGTCCAGTCTTCCGTTGTGCCGCTGAGGCCACTGGAAGCCGGTCCTGATCTCGAAGCCCTGCCGCTGACGTTCCTCGTCGTTCGCCGTGACGCGCGCCGCTGGCGCCGTCTGCACGTTCTCGATCTTGTAGCAGTGAGGAATCTCCTCGCAGCCCGCCAGCGGAGAATTGCAGACGTGGCAGAACTCCGGCTTCGGCGCCTGGTGGGATGCGCCGCAGGAACCGCAGATGAAGAACCGTTGCGTGGTCAGATCACCGCTTCCTGTGTTCATGCCGGCGTTCAGCAGAACGCGGACGACGCGGTGGGTCCGGCCTTCGTGATAGACGAGGCTCCGCGGACCGAACTCGCTGATGGCCAGAAAGCGGGGCCTTTGGATCACGGACTGGTTCCGCCGGTTCGATCCGGACGTGACGTATGCCGTCAGCGGCAGCCTGGGGAAGTTGTAGCCCGGCAGGAAGCCTTCAGTCGCCAGATAGCGGTACGTGTAATAGTCGGATTGGTAGGACTCCGACCCGTCGCGCAGCAGCTTGATCTGCGCCCCGGCAAGATCGCGCAGCCGCTCCGCCATCCGGTGCTCTTCGCGTGTCGCGCCGTGTCGCGTGAACGTCTCGTTGGCCTCGCGGTATTGCTTCTCGGCCGAAGCGAGCAGATTGCGCCAGCGATCGAAGGCCTCGTCGAACCGGGCAGGAGAACGACCGACGATGCTTTTCGCGTACGTGGAAAGGTCCCCGAGCCAGGCGGGATTGCGGTTCGTGTTATCGAACAGTCCCATGAGAATACCGCTGATGCGCTGAAGCGCCCGCTCCGCGGCCTCGGCGTCGCCGACCTTCGCGTCGATCTCGCCGACCAGCTTCCTGTCGGGAGTAGCGAGATCGACGACCTGCGCGATCTGCGCGTTCAGAATCGCGCGGGTTTCGGCCAACCAGATCGCCTGCAGATGGCTTTCGACGAGGTCTTGGTTGGTGAGGTCGATGGTCGGCGGCCTCACGTGGCCCTTCACCACCGCTGCCGGATCCCGAAAGAAGTATTGATCGTGAGGACTCTGGGCGGCGCAATAGGTGACGATGAGCGCCGGCTGCCCGCCGCGTCCGGCACGGCCGCTGCGCTGCGCGTAGTTCGCCGGCGTCGGCGGCACGTTGCGCAGGTAGACTGCATCGAGGTCGGCGATGTCGACGCCGAGCTCCATGGTCGGAGAGCAGACCAGCACAGGGAGGAAGCTCTCGGTATCGGCAACCTCGTGGAATTTTTCCTGGAATTCGGGCTGCTTCAGGCGCTTTTTGTCGGGTTCGCGCCAGCGGAATCGCGCCTCACGAAGCTGGCGTGTCTTGTTGTCCACCTGCGCGGTGTGCTCGCGCGCCTCGAAGGAGAACACGGCGCGGTTCCTTCCGTCGATCATGGTGGCGAGCGCCTGGTAGAATTCCAGGAAGAACGGGTTGGGTTCTCGTTCGTCGGGAGGAACGCCATCGCCGATCTTGAAGACCACCGCGTTGGCGTAGATGTCCCAATTTTCGATGCGTTCTCCCATGAACATCGAGCGCTTGCGGACGATCTGGTTCTCGGCCGCCCGAAGCATGTCGAAGACGACGGTCCGATAGTCGGTCGCCGCGAGCCGCGTCCCCCAGACCGAGAAGTCCGAGAGCAGCCGCCCGAGCGCGCTGGTCGGTCCGCCGCGGACCCGAAGGACCTCCTCGTCCGCGGGAATCTGCGCGCGCTGCGATCTGCCCAGCACCAATGCGGCGCCGATCCTAGGACGTTCGTCCGACAGCGCCCAAGGAGCCTTCAGAAGCCCGGAACGGCGCTGCAGCGCCTCTATCGAAGACTGTTCGAGACTGTCGGTGGCGACGGCCAACGATTTCCGCATATGGTCGAGAAGCACGATGAACGCCTTCTTGCGGCGTTCCGGCGTCGCGTTTCGGAGGATCGGGTGGGAGTCCTTGAACTTCTCTTCGTTCTTGCAAAGCGCATCGAGTCCCTTGTACTCGACCCGCATCAGACCGAGACGTTCGAGGTTGGGATTGGTGACGCGCCATGTCCGCGCCTGATCGACCCAGACCCGGTGAGCCAGCACGTCACGCACGGCGCGCTCGGCGTCGTTGAGGGTCGAACCTTCGCTGTTCGGATTGGCCAGCCACTCGGGATAGGTATCAGGACTGTTCTGGTCGAATCCGAGCGCGCGCTGCAGCGAGCGGCCGAGTTGATCGTCTTCCAGTCCGTCGTCGCCCGCCTTGCGTAGTGCCGAGATCATGGCGGCGCGCAGCAGCGATACGAATACGAAGTCGTTGAAGTGACCGGCCTGCAGCGCACCGTCCTGCCGATTGTCCGTAAACCCGAGTATCTTTCGCTTGAGTTCGTCGATCGAGTTGTTCTGGTCGTGCATCCACTTCAGAATGGAAGCGATGATGATCGTCGTGGCGGAGCTCCGGCCTTCCGCCGTGAGGCCGGCGAGCCTGTACGTATCGGATCCCCGACCGCCGGTGGTCTCGCCGCAGGCCGCGCAGAAGCGGAAACGCTCCGGCTGGAACCAGCCCTGCACGCCGCCGCCCGTACTTCCGTCCGGCCGGACTGAAAGGTTTTCAAGCTGATAGGGTCGATAGCGCGCGATGAGTCGAGGGGTGCCGTCCCTCGCCTGCTCCACCCAATTGTCCGGATAGTCGTCGGGCTCTCCCTTGAACGCGATGCCAGCCGGAGGTGTCGGCATGAAGAAGCCGTACACGCGCCCCTGGGCGTCCGTCCGATTTCCCGTCGGCGGCCGGTCTTCGATGTCTCGCTGCTCTAGCGTCTTTGCGTCGTTCTCGGACTTGACCCAGACGGGGTGATGCTCCTGGCCGCAGTTGTGACAGAAGTGGAGCGCGAAAAGCGCCTTCTCGCCTCCCGAGCCGGGCAGAAACCGCTGACCGTCGAAGACGACCTTGCGCTGTCCCGGCGGTTCGATCGTCGCGTACGCACGACCCGCGCCGGAAATGAACTGATGAAGCCGGACGCCGAAGAAAGGATCGTCCGATCCCCGTCCCGTGCGCGCCTTCTCGGATTTGCTGGCGACGAGGAAGAGTTGCTCGAGCGCGCCGCGACAAACCTCCGGCGATAGCGCCGCGTCCTTTGAAAGTTCAATGGCCGCGTTGCTTAGCGAGAGAGGTCTTGCACGGACCCAACGACCCCCGGGAGTCTCCGGAGTAATGCCTAGGCGGGTTTCGGCCCAGACGGACAGCGGGTGAGCCGCCAGAACGGCGTTCGAGGCGTTGCCGGGAACGCCCGAGTTTATGGACTTGGCCAGCCGTGGCTTTACGGACTCCCAGGTTTCGTCGACCTTCGTGACCCTTTCCAGCGTCTCGTTGATCACACAGTCCTTGGTGATGGCCGTCGCGAACAATTCGCTTGCGACCCGAGCGACGGTCTCGTTGCCCTGTTCGCCTCCATCGCTCGTCATCGTCGCCGACGTGCCGATGCAGGTCAGCGCCTTGCCGCCGGCGAGGCGGTCCTTCGCTCGACGGACGAGCATCGCCACGTCGGCGCCCTGCCTGCCGCGATAGGTATGAATCTCATCCAGAACGAGATAGTCGAGCCCCTCGCAGTTGCCGATGACTTGACGGTCCAACTCGTCCTGCCGCGTCAGCAAGAGCTCGAGCATCATGAAGTTCGTGAGGATGATGTCCGGCGGGTTGTCCGCGACCGCGCGACGCTCGGCTTCGGTCTCCTGACCGGTGTACCTTGCATAGGTCACGCGATGATCCTGCGCGACGTCCTTGAAGTATTTGTCGAGTTCGCCCAACTGGCTGTTGGCCAAAGCGTTCATCGGATAGATAACGATGGCGCGGGTACGCGGACGGCTGTCGCTCGTTCTGGCCTTCAGGGCGGCGTTGATGATCGGGATGAAGTAGCAGAGCGACTTGCCCGAGCCGGTTCCGGTCGTGACCACGAAGCTCTTCCCGTCGTGATCCATCACGATGGATTCAGCTTGATGCTTCCGTAGCGCCCAATCCTTGAAAATGACGTCGCAGCCGGGGTGCAGCAGTTTCTGCTCGACGAACGCGTGGACGCTGCCCTCGATGAGGAACTTCGGATTGATCTGAACGATGGGCTCGGGCCAGAACTGGCCGGAGTCGTACTGAGCGTCCAGCTGAGACTTTATGTCCGCGGCGGCGATCTTGGTGAACGAGCGCGAGAAGCGCGCGTACTCTTCGACCAGATTGCGGCTGAGGTCGAAGACATTCATCCTTTCTTCCCCTGGCTCGCCGACGTCTCGTTCCGCTGTAGCCACTCCCTGGAGATCTCTTCCAGCAGCGCGGACGCCGTCTTGTCGCGCAACGCGGCCGCAGCCTTGATCCGGCGGATGACGTCCGGATCCATTTTCGTAAGGAACTGCTTCTTCTCGCCCTCCGGAGGCTTTCTGCCCTTGGAGGCGGTTTTTCGATCCGACATTGCCCTGCCCGTGCCCGCGCGTTGTGCGACGGTTTGAATCGTCGCACTGGTTGCGGGGCGCGGCAAGCTTTCCGGACGCCTTCGCGGCCTGTTTCCCCGTCAATCGGCGATGGTTCTTGGCGGGCAAGTTCCGACATCTCCCTGAAATGGCGCGAAATTCCCTAAATTTCGATCAATGATAGCTATCTATCCGAGATAGCTCGAGGTTGTCGAATGAGGACATTGACTCTGGTTAATAGCGTTTGTACCTATCTAGGAACAAAACAAGAACATTGGTTGCGTAACGAGGTCGGTATGAGTGGCGTACTGCAGCATGACGATTGGAGGACCGATCTGACGTCGGTCCTCCCGGATTTCTTCTGCCGGCCCGGCCGGGCGGCCTGCCCGATCGAATGCGGCCCGGGCTGGGCGATGGTCGTCGACCGTCTCTGCGTCCGGATCGCGGCGGCCATGGAGGACCGCGAACGCTTCCGCTTCGAGAGCATCGGGTCCTGCGACGGCGCGCTCCGGATCCGCTGGGCCGGCCGGCTTTCGGCGGCGAGCGAGGCGGCTGTCCGCGCCGCGATCGACCTGGCCGAAGCGCGCAGCATGTGCGTCTGCGAGACCTGCGGCGCTCGCGGCAAGCGCTTCCGTGCCGACGGAGTCCTTGCGGCCAGCTGCCCGGACCACGCGGACGGCGTGCCCGCGTTCAGCGCGGCGATGGAGAACGTCCACTTGATCCAGGTGACGATCAAGGGCCGCCTGCGCGTGGTGGTCGGCGCCCGCTACGACTTCGATACCGACGCCTTCGTCGAGATCGACGACGTCGCCGCCCTGCGCCGGGAGGCATGACGATGGCAGCGCGGTCCAATCCGGGTTGGCGGGCGGAGCTCGTCGAATCCTACGCCGACCTATTCCATCCGGTGCGCGATCCGCTGTCCGCACCGGGATGGCCGGCCGTCGGCGACGGCTGGGAGGACCTGCTGCAGCGCGCCTGCCGCCGCATCCGCGCTGCAGTGAGCGATGACGACGGCATGTTCCGCGTGACGACCATCAAGGAAAAATACGGCACGCTGCGCCTCTACTGGGAGGGCGCGCTGACGCCGGCAGCCTCCGCGAAGGTCGAGGAGGCCGTCGACCTCGCCGAAGCCCGAAGCTGCACGACGTGCGACGTGTGCGGCGAACGCGGCGTCCTGCGCAGCGACGCCTGGCTGGCGACGCGCTGCGACGACCACGCCGAGGGTCGCGCCGCAGTCGAGGTCGAACAAGGATTCGAAAATCTGCACGTCGAACGCCGCCTGGTCCGGGGCCGCGTCACCGTCAGCTACCGCATCTACGACCGCGACGCCGACCGCTTCGTCGAGGCGGAGCGTCCGCGCGGGAAAGGAAAGTGACCATGGCGAAATTCCGGTGCCGGGCCTGCGGGCCCAAGGGGGAGTTCGAATACGACGGGGACCGCCACGGCTGTCCGCTCTGCGGCTCCTCCGACGTCGTGTTCGCGCTGGCGATCGAGGAACTACCGGACGGACTGCTCGAACAACTGCTGGCGCTTCCCCCCGGCGGCGGCGGACCGAAAGAGGACTGACCGCGCGCGGCCACCCGTCCGCGCAGAGATCTCGCGCCGATCCACCGTCAACCGAGTGTCACGTCATGCCGATCCGCGTTCCCGCTGACATAACCCGCCGCCCCGACCTCTTCCTCTCCGCGAAGTGCGTGGTCCCTATCCCCGCCCCGCATCCGGCCCGGCGCGCGGCGCTGATACGGGCCTCGCTCGATCCGTCCGTGCGGCGGATCTCATACCTCGCGAGCGCCGTCGTCGCGGGCTCGAGCGTCGAAATGGACGTCGTCATGATCGGGCGCGACGACGGTATCTTCGCGCTCGACGTCGTCCCGGCCCGCGCGCCCGTCACCGGACCCCAGGGTCTCGTCCATCGCGCGCTCCGCGATCTCGGGCACGCTTCCCTGGTTGTCACCGCCGAGGATCTCGAGGCCGAGCCGGCGCGCTCCAACCGCGACCTGGTCTGGTCGCATCACCGACGCTTCGTGCCGTTCGGGCTTCGAATTCGAATCCTTCAGGTCCTGCGCGCCGACGGCCCGATGGAGCTCGTCGGCCTGCTCGAGAACCTGTTCACGGACCGCGATCCGACGCCGTCGGTGCTGGCGCTCGCCTGCGACGACCTTCTCGAACTCGATCTGGAAACAGGGCCGCTCGGCCCCTCGACGACTGTGAGGCAGCGCACGTGAGCAAGAAGACGAAGAAGAAGCAGCGCGGGAAGACCGAGCAGGACCGCGTCACCTACGCCATGGCGCGGAAGCGACTTTCCGACCTGCGCGCCGGATCGGCCGAGGCGACGGCGGAGTCGTCGCAGATCGAAGAGGAGACGAAGGAGCAGGAGGAGAGAGAGGCTGCGCGGCGCAGGGATCTGCGGGAGAACGCGACCGCGCTGATCGTGGCCGCGACCTTCGAGGCCTCGGTGACGAAGGAGACGCGACGCCGGCTGATGCACGGCCAGGCGCTGGCGGCGGTCGTCGTCGTTCCCGGCCCCGCCTGGGTCGCGCCGATCACCGCGTACTTCAAATCGACGTATGGTTCGAGATGGTGCGTCCACGTACGCGACGGCGCCGACCGCAAGAGCGACGCGTCTTTCGGCTCCGTCGACGCGGCACGGGATCTCTCCAAGGGTTTCTGCGTGGCCGGCATCGCGGCGGATCCGAAGCTGCTTCCGGCCTCGCTTCAGAGCGCGGCCGACGTGACCGTGCGCGTCGCTCCGCCCGACCACGTGGTACTTCGCCGGGCGATCGCGAAGTTCGCCGGCCGCTCGCCGGGCGACCTGGAGGCGGCGGGGATCGCGGCCGGCCTGGACCTCGCCGAGATCGTCGCCGCGTTCCGGCCGGGCAAGGGCGCCGCCGCCATCGTCGCCCGCCTGGCCGCCGCGCGCCGCTCGCACGTCGGATCGGTCGATCGCGTGCCGGACCTGGAGACCGCGGTTGAATACGGAGAAGCACGCAATTGGGGATTGAATTTGGCGAGTGACGTCGCGGCGTACAAGGCCGGGACCTTGGAATGGCAGCACCTGGACCGCGGAATCTGCCTCCACTCTAAGTTACCTGGCCTAGGTAAATCAACCTTCTGTATTTCCCTGGCGAAGGCCTGTCGCATTCCCGTCGTTTCGACGACCGCTGGCGAGTGGTTCAGCCAGGGTCCGGGATACCTCCATTCGGTCGTGCAGAGGTTTCGCGCAGAGGTCGCGAAGGCCATGTCTCTCGCGAATCCCGTTTGCCTTCTGGCGATCGAGGAGGTTGACGCCGCGGTTCCCAACCGGGCGACCCTCTCGAACCACGCGCGCGAATGGCACAACATTCTGATAAGCGACATCTTGGCTACCCTGGATTCCAGTCTGGGGGCCGCCTCCCGCCTCATAATGGTTGCCTCGACCAACCAGATCGAACTGGTGGACCCGGCCCTGCTCCGGCCCGGCCGTCTCGAAAAGACGGTCGAGATCCTGCCGCCCGACGCCGACGGCGCGATCAATATCATGCGCTTTCATTTGAACGGCGAACTGCAGGACGACCTCTCGTCGCTCGGGCCGCTGTTCGCCGGCCGGACCGGCGCTGACATCATGTACGCGGTGCGCGTCGCCCGCCGGGCGGCGCGGCACGCGGGCAGGGCGCTGACGGTCGAGGACCTGGCGCGCGCCGCGCTGCCGGTCGAGGAGATCGCGCCGGCGCGCCTGTTCCGGATGTCCGTGCACGAGGCGGCCCATGCCGTGGCGGCGATCAGGCTCGGCATCGGCACCGTCCGTCACGTGGTGCTGCGCCAGAACGGCGCGTCGGCCGGACAGACCGTCGTCGCTTTCGACGAGGCCGACCTGACTACGCGGGCCGTGATCGAGGACCGGACCGTCGCCGCGCTGGCGGGGCGGGCGGCGGAGATCCTCTTCACCGGCTCGGCGTCGGCCGGCAGCGGCGGCGATCCGCAATCCGACGTCGGCAGCGCCACCATCGACGTCGCCGCGATGCATGCGAGCCTGGCGATGGGCGACCGCCTGGCCTACCGCGGCGCTGGCGCCGACCTGCTGCAGCAGCTGGCCATGGACCGCGAGCTCCGCGAGCGCGTGGAGGCCGACCTGCGCCGGCTCGAGGCCCGCGCGGCGAGCCTGGTCGCGGCCAACGGCGCGGCGATCCTCGCGGTGGCGGAGCGGCTCGCCGAAAGGCGCTTCGTCGGCGGCGACGAAATCGAGGCGATCGTGCGCGCGCATCCCGGGACCGCGGCCGCTCGCGCACGGAGCGGGCCGCGCGGCCCTTTGCAATCGAATCCTTGAAGACCGGAAAGGAGGACGGCCATGGCGGCCATACCGAGACGCGTCAAGTTGAGACCCACCGAGGATCTCTGGTCCGACACGGAACCCCTGACACTTCAGGAGGCGGCGGCACTTTTATTCCCGTCTGGATTGTACACTGCCTCCACGCTCAGGACCTGCTACCGGCAAAATCTGCTCGAAACCACCTTATGCACGCGTAAGTTGACGACGACGAAGAAAGCCGTGCGCGAGATGCTGGAGGCCGCGCGGAAGCCGGCCCGAAGGCGCCGCTGACGCGCGCGGCGCCCCGCACGCTTTTTCAAGTATTCGCACGGGAAAACCGCCCGGGACGGGCCGCCGGAGGCCCTCTTTACGGGACCGCCGGCATGGTGTTGGAGGGTAGCGTCGCCGCATGACGCGAGAAATCGCCTCGCGCGGCGGACCCGACCCGGACGCTGTCCGCAGGTCGGTCCTGAACGAGGCGGGCCGAGCCCGCGGACGATGACGGAGGGCCGAAGGCCTTCTGTCGCGGACATCGAGACCCAAGACGTTGTTGGCGGGGGCGCGCGAGCGCCGGTCCGTCGCCCGGGGAACGCATGCGCGTCCCCATGCAGGAGGATGGACGGGAAGGATGCCGACCGGGATCGAGCACGTGCTGCCGCCGCTGGCGCCGTCCGCCGCGCTGGACGGTCTCGGTCTTTCGGCCGCGGAGATGCGCGCGCTCGATCCCGAGACGTTCACGCGTGCTTTCACGGTGCCCTCGATGGACCACGTTCCTGTGGTCGGGGACGGCTTCCTGGGAAGGAGGCCGCCCGGCGCGTCGTGGTGGCTCAGATTTCGCGCCAAACCCGCGACGAAGGAGGTCACGGGGGACCCGGCGGCGGAGCCTGGCCCCAAGGAAGGACCCAAGAAAGGCCCCGAGAAGCGCAAGAAGGACCGCAAAAGCGACGCCTGGCAGCTGGTCTTCAATTCACCGGTCTACGCGCCGCCCGAGGCTGGCGGCGGAGTCGCCTTCGCGCCGGGCCCGATCACGCTGAAGGCGAAGAATTTGGAGGATGCCAAGGCCGAGGCGCTGAACATGATCGCGCGCGCCCAGGGCAAGACGATCCGGGCGACCACGTGGCCGATCGAGCGCATCGAGCGCCTGAACTGCAAGGCCATGCTCCAGGCCTATCTCGACGTCGACCTGAAGAAACCGCGGATCAGGAAGAGAAAGAAGGGGGAAATCCCGAACAAGAGGAGGAAGGCCAAGAAAGCGACCGAAAACGCGACCGAAGCCTCGGAGGCCGAGGTGAAGGCGACCAAGGCCGAACGGAAGCTCTGGAACGCCTACAGGGCGGCGATCGAGGCCTTCCGGGACGCCTTTCCGACGCTGGAGATCGGCGACTGCAAGGGCCGCGTCGATATGCGCATCGACGAAGCGTTCGAGACGCGCGCGCTGCTCGAGCCTTCGTCGCGTTACGCCTATCTGAAGACCGTCCAGATGGCGCTCAACACGATCCTGGAACGGCTGGGAGTGCCGGAAGCCCATCGCGTCAAGTTCGCCAACAAGGACCCCGGCCCGCTCGTCAAGCCGAACTGGACCGCCGCCGAATACGACCGCCTGATGGCCTCCTCCAAGGGCTGGTGCCACCACCCCGGCGGGGCGCCGAAGATGGTCGACACCGCGGGCTGCAGGACCCAGTCGCGGCGGTTGCGTTCCATCGCGCGCCGCAAGGCCTGGTCCCGCATGATTCCTTTCCTCGCCTATTCGGTCAGCCGCAACGGACAGATCCATCTGACCCGCTGGGTGCACGGATCGGAGGAGCCCGGCGGCAGGAAGTTCGCGCGGGGAGAGGAGCGGCCGTGGCTCGAGGTCCTGGACGACTTCATCATCTTCCACCGGGACGGCAACGAGCGCTACGACGGCAACAAGCGGCACGGCTGGAACTTCGTTCCCAAGGAGTTCGAACCCGAGGTCAGGCGTTGGTACGAAGATGACATGGCCGCCGGCATCGAGTGGGTCTTCCACAAGCCGGACGGCGAGCGATACGGAGAATGTCTGCCGAGTTATACCTTCAGGCAGATCGTAGCCGACGCGGGCCTGCCGAAGGGCACGACGGCGCATTCGTTGAAGGATCTGGCGGTGGCTTGGTCCGACGCGGCGGCGGTGCCGCGTTCCGTGCTCTCCGAGCATTCCGACACCTCGGAGGAGACGATCAACCGCAACTACGGGCCGTCCAGGAAGGTCGACGTGCTGGAGACCGCGCGCGACACGATATCGCAGGAGCCTTGGCGCGAGAAGGAGGAGCGCCGCGCCGCACAAGCCACCGATTTCCGCGCCCGCCGCGACGAGACCTACGCCAAGGCAGCAGCCGCCAAGGCCGACGCGAGGCAGGTCGCGAGGCGGGCCAGGAACGCGAAGTCGCGCGCGCGCAAGCGCGCGGCGGCAGCAGCGGGTTCGGGTCCGGCACCGGGTCCAGATCCACGTCATGGTCCCTCGACCGGCACGCCGGCCCAGGCCGCCGTCGTTCCGATACGCCCCGCCAAACCCGCCGCAGCCGATGCCAAGCCCGCCGCAAGCCATGCAAGGCCCGCCACAGGCGGTATGGAGGCGGCGGTCGGCGACGGCCCGGCGGCCGCACCGCTGCGCAGGCGCGCCACGGCCGCCCGCGCCCCCTCCTGAGGCTCGAGTCTCACATCTCCCGAAGCCCGCGCGCGCCCCACTTGCCTTTTGGGGGGCGCCGTCGCATGCGTGCGGTCCGGCATTCCTCCTGGTCCGGATTGCCGGGCTCTGCCGGTGCGGGTCGCGCCCGCCGGCGGCGGGAGCCGGACCTTGCGGTTCCGGCCTCGCGCCCGTTCGTGGCCGCCACGCAGCCGCGGCCTGCTTTCGTTCCTCGGGAAGATGCGGAATCCCCGGGGATTCCGCATCACTTGCCGTTTTAATCCGGCAAGTCGCAAGAATATGCATTCATTGAAATCGCGCCATTTTTCGCCCCCACCCGGATCGGCTCGAGGCACTTCGGGGTGATGGAATCGGCTTCGGGCACCCCGGTTCGTAGCCGCTCCGTAGCCGCACGCGCGGCTTCCGCCGGCGAGGTTGGCAAGGGGCGGGCTGCGCCGGCGCGCGACGCCTCAGCGCTTCGGACGACCGCGGACCGTGCCGTACTCGACGGCGATCTGCCCCCGTCCGCCCTTCCCGCGCACGCCGCCTTGGCGGACCTCGACGACGGTGCGGTCGACCACGGCTTCCTCGGCCTTGATGCCGGGCAGCTTCGGCGAGGGCGGGAGCGATTTCGGAAGCTTCTTGGCCGCGGCCTTTCGCTTCCGCAGCTTCTCCTCGGTCCGGCGGTCGTTCGCGTTCTTCTCCCAGCGCTGCTCCTTCTGCCCGAACCAGGACTTATTCCGTGGTCCGACCAGGGTGCTGCCGCCGCTGTAGTGGCCCGATCTGCTCATGTGCGCCCCGACGAGTTCGGTCCGATATTCGGTCTCGGCGGCCGCCGGCGGAAGCCCGGAGAGCGTTATCACGGCCTTGTGATCTGGCCTGCGGTCGCCCCTAAAAGCCTCGCATGACCTCCGAGCGGCGCGAACGCCCCCGACACGAAGGCCTTTCGAAACCGATTTTTCAAGTATTCGTTGACCTATCCGAGTTTTCGCTCTTGGCGTGCATGTGCGGCGGTGCGGATTCCGGACGAAGCCGGCATCGATTTCGGGTTCAAGGATTCGGTGCCGCGGTTCGAATGACCGCTCTCTTTGCTGCCGCGGACGCAGGTCGGCGTCGCAGGCGTCCGAGCGACCTACCGTTCCTTGTCCATCGAATCCTTAAGAATTCGCGGCGGCTCGGTACGTTTTCTGATCTCGGCGGCGGCGGTCCCGGCGCTTTCCGGCGGCGACCTCGTAGCGCGGCAGCTTCTCGATTTCGCGCAGCATGACTTCCGGCGGAAACTCGCCGTAGTCCTCGCCCTGCGTCCGGGGGGCGTGGCCCTGGACCACGTCCCGGACCTCCGGATCCATGCGCACCTTGCGGGCGACGGTCTTGAAGCGGTGCCGCCAGCCGTGGTTCGGCGCGACCAGGGGATCCTCGATGCCCAGGTCCTTGCGTACCCATTCGGCGAGCTTGTTTCCCACGGAGGCGTAGGTCGGGTTTTGGCGATCGGGCTTCCTCTGGCGGGCTTCCGAGTAGAACAGCGGCGCCGGCTTCTTCCGCTTCGCCCAAGCGACGAAGCCGTCCTCGACGAGATGCGGGTGCAGCGGCACGATGCGCTGGCCGCCGGTCTTCACGGTCCCGGCCTCCGGCGTGATCCTGATGCAGTCGATGCCGTCGACCTTCAAGACGTCGCTGGAGCGCAGCTGGGTGATCTCGTTCACCCTGGCTCCGGTGTAGGCGCACAGCCAAGGCACCCATCGGCGCGCGGCGGCGTTCTCCTTGGTCATCAGCTTGCTCATCGGCGCCAGCGCGGCGGACAGGATGACCTTCGCCTCCTTGTCGGTGAAGCCGCGCATCTCCTTCCTGAGCTTCTTCTTGTGCTTCGCGTTGACCTCGACGAAGACCCCGACGCTGGGGTCGGTCGCGAGCTTCTGGGCCCGCTTCGCCCACCCGAAGAAGGATTTCGCGGCGGCGAGATGACCGTCCTTGATGCCGATCGGCGAGCGCTTCGCGGCGAGCAGGGAATCGCGCCAATCCAGGAGATGCCGTTGGGTGACGCGCCCGAGATCGGGATGTCCGGACCGGCGGACGACTTCCTCCATGTACGGCCGCCACTTCTTAGCGGTCGACTTGGCGATCAGCTTCTGCTCGCAGAACTGCGGCCACAGATCCTCGAGCCTTCGCCACGACGACGGCGGCTGGTAATCGGGATATCGCGCTTCGACCTTGTCGGGTTCGTAGTTGCGCTTCGCGTTCTCGAGAAGGGTTTTCGAGGCGAACGCCTTCGCCTCGACGAAAGCCTCGATGAACTTATGAAATGCTTCGTCGACGAGATTGATTCCGCGAGACTGCAGGTAGGCACGCGCTTCGTCGGAGTAATACATGTAGCGCCAGGTCCTGCTGCTCAGCATCCTGCGCGACCTCACGTCGTCGATCCTGGCCAGGCTCTGTTCCCAGTCCACCCTGTGACCGGGATCTTCCCGACGCGCCGCGACGGTGTCGCGGTAGAACTCGCCCGCGAGCGCGGTGATCTGCAGATGCGAGAGCTCGACGGCCGGCGTCCCGACGAGGGCCGCCTGCCACTGCCGCTCGAGCTTGAGGTTGTGCTCGTTGCAGCGGAAGAGCGCCTCCTGGTAGTCGGTCGTCTCCAGACTGAACTTGATCTCCGCAGGCATGCCGAAGCGTCGGCACGCTTTCGGAATGCGCCTGCGAAACCAGTAGAATTTCGAGCGCGGATTGATCCACGGCTTGAGCATGCGGAGGCCTGACAAAATGGCCACTCCTGCGTACCACCGGATCTTTTCGGAAAGCCTTACTTTGTCGGTTAAGCGGGAGTTTAAGGGGTTTTCGGAGATTTTTGGCGGAGAGGGAGGGATTCGAACCCCCGATAGGCTTGCACCTATGCCGCATTTCGAGTGCGGTGCATTCAACCACTCTGCCACCTCTCCTGAAGGCGCCATGTAGAGGCAGGGCCCCTGTGGTTGGGGGCGTTAATAGGCGAGGATGGCGGGCCGGGCAAGGCGCGAAAGGGGAAAATCCGCTGGCTGTTTTGCCGATTTGGTTCTGGAGTCGAGTCAGATTCCTGTTCTGACGCGGTTTCCTGGCGCGAAACGCGTTGTTTCAGCGCATCGGCTGACTCCGCAATCATCGGCACCTTTTCCTGGGCTACCCCTCTCCCTAGCCCTCCCCCGCATCCGCCTTCGCCCGAAGGCGGGCTTCGGCGGACAAGAGGGGGGAGGGAACGCACCACCGTTGGGGCGCGAGTCGCGCCTCATCCATGAAGCTCTGGAAAAACGGGGTGGGACCGCCAGACGCGGTAAACACTGGCGGTCCCGTGCCGCTCATGAAAACTCTGGCTGGGAAGGGCGGCTTCGCCGGCCAGGTGAGGCGACGATTCGACCGTAGCGTGCATGCGGTTCCTCGCAACGCAATCCGGTCCTTAACCTAACCAGTCAAGGTTACTCCTTGTCGCCTTTACCATTGTCCTTGTTGTTTTCCTTGGCCTTCTTCTTCCCGTCCGCAGAATCCCGGTCCTTGCCGTTGGCCCCTTCCTTGCGCCTGTTCGTGAAGCGCGCATTGCCTAAGCCGGTGCCGATGGTGAGCACGCCCCAGCGCTCGACATCCTGCATGAACGGCACCTCGGAGAGGCCCTGAACCACGCCGTCATTGTGCATCAGGATCGCGGTGTCGTGCTCGCCGATGGCTGGGATGCCCTCGATCAAACTCGCCGGGAGGTTGAATTTGCTGCTCTCCCAATTGCCCGGCAGATTCTGCGCGCCTTTTTCGATGGACCCGTCCTCGTTGATCACGCCGGGACAGGCGATGCCGATGAAGGGCGCGATCTTGAAGCCTTCCTTTTCAGCCTCGGTGATCAGTCCCTTCAGCATCTTGATGAGCCGCTTCACCGCGCCCTCGCGCGTCGGCTCGTCGTCGGCATGGCGCCACAGTTCGGACTTCCAGACCGAGGCCTTCGACAGATCCTTGGCCTTCTTCCAGCGCGTCTCCACCACGCCGCAGCGGATGTTGGTGCCGCCGATATCGACCGCGAGAATCGCGTCATGCGCCTCGAAAATCCACGACGGCGCCAGATGCAGCGTGCCGATCAGCCCGGCATCATCGGGATGCGCGCGGATCGGAACCAGATCGATCTTGAAATCCTCGGCTTTTAGGATGATGTCGGTGCGCGCGATCGCGAGCTCACCGAGCCTGGAATCGCGAAAGCCGCCGCCGACCACGATGCGCTCGGTCTTGGCCCACGCCTTGGTCTTGAGAAAGCGGCGCGTGACGTAAGCGAGCTCCTGGGCGAACTCCTCGATGGCGCTGTGCACCACGGCTGAGGCCTCGGTGTCGTCGCCGACCAGGATCTCGTCGAGAACCTTCTTAGCTATGTTCTCGGACGGCTCCTTGCCGAACGGATCCTCACCGGTCTTGCGCAGCGGCTTGCGCCAGCGTTCGAGGATGTCGCGGAACGCGCCCTTGCTGGCGCGGTCGCCGAGAAAGCCGTCCTCGTCCTTCATCTCGATGTTGAAACTGTCGATATCGACCGACGGCAGCCGTTCGGCGCCGTGACGGGCGATGCCCGTGGTTTTGACCAATTCGTCCGTTGCCATGAGAGCCCTTGCCCGCTTGCCAGATCTGGCGGACTAACGGTGGGGGAACCCGATAGTTGCAGCGCGAGGGCAGATTCAGTCGGGCGCCGAAACGGCCCAAATCCTTCAAATCCGGGCTCTTTTTGGCTGATATCCTTGACTCTTCGCCTCATGGGGCTATAAGTCCGCACAACCGGCGCGGGGCGTTTCTCGCGCCGCTTGTTTTTGCGTGGGTTTTCAAAGGGATAACTCTTTTCAAAGGGTAGTCCTTGCCCGCACAAAACTCGCATAAACCCATAGCGACTGACAAAAAGCCGGCCCCTGACTGATGTCGTGAGGCCGGGATTGAACACGAAGGAAAACAACGATGTTCGCAGTCATCAAAACCGGCGGCCGGCAGTACCGCGTCGTTCCGGATGATGTCTTGGAAGTAGGCAAGATCGAAGGCGAAGTTGGCACGATCGTGCAGCTGAGCGAAGTCCTGGTGGTTGGCGGCGACACGCCGATCCTGGGTCTGCCGACGGTCGCAGGCGCGTCCGTTGCGGTCGAGGTGCTCGACCACAAGCGCGGCCCGAAGGTGATCGCGTTCAAGAAGCGCCGCCGCAAGAATTCGCGCCGCAAGCGTGGCTACCGCGACGAGATCACGGTCCTGCGCGTCAGCGAGATCCTGACGGACAATGCGAAGCCCACCAAGGGCCCGCGTCCGAAGAAGGAAAAGGTCGCGAAAGAAGCCGACGCCGCATAAAATCGATCACGCCAATTCACGAATTGATGCGTGAGACATTTTGAAATGATTCCGTCAAGGAATTGACCTAGAAATACTCAGGATTTCGGAGACGAGCCATGGCTCACAAAAAAGCAGGCGGTTCATCGCGCAACGGCCGCGATTCCAAGGGTAAGCGCCTCGGCGTCAAGGTGTTCGGCGGGGAGCGCGTGATTCCCGGCAACATCATTGCGCGTCAGCGCGGCACCACCTGGCATCCCGGCCTCAATGTCGGCATGGGCACGGACCACACTCTGTTCGCCAAGATCGAGGGTCATGTTGAATTCCAGGCCAAAGCCAACGGCCGCACCTTCGTAGCGGTACTCCCGCTCGCAGAGGCTGCTGAATAGACGGTGGATCAATTGGAGTCCGCCGGGTCCTTGACCGAACCGGCGGAGTCCAGAGATCGCAAGAGATCGAAGGCTCCAGGGGAGGCAGGGAAACCGGCCTCCCCTTTCGTTTGTCGTGTTCACTTTTCACTTAGTGACTTTGACGGAGCCGGACATGTTGCAGGACTTTCTAGGCGTGACCTTGGCGGAGGCGAGACCCAGCGTCGTCGCCACCGAGCGGCTGACATTGCGGCGACCCAACCTCGCCGACGCCAAAGCCATCGCCCGCCTCGCCAACGATCGCCGGGTCGCGGAAAATACCCGCCGCCTCCCATTTCCCTATTCGTCTGACGACGCCGTCGCATTCATCCGCGCCACATCAGCGCTCGGAGCTGAGACCGTGTTCCTGATCGAGCATGACAGCGGACCTGTCGGCATGGTCGGTATCGACCGCTCCGCGCCTGACAATGCCGAGCTCGGCTACTGGCTCGGCGTCGAGCATTGGGGCCGGGGCTTTGCCACCGAGGCCGCGCGCGGCGCAATCGACTTCTTCTTCGAGGAGTTCGAGGACGATCATCTCTACGCAGGCGCCCGCGTCACCAATCCGGCCTCGCGCAACGTGCTGGAGAAGTGCGGCTTCCAGTGGAGCGGCGTGCAGCTGCACCGTTTCCTGGCGCTGGGATCATCGACGCCGGTCGACTGCTTCCGGCTCTCGCGCGGGGTGTGGTCGTCGCTGAAGAGCTGGAGCAGCGCGCGAAGGATGAGGTAGGGGCGGAGAAGTCGCCACAATCACGGCTGTCATCCCGGGGCGCGCGCAGCGCGAGCCCGGGATCCATAACCACAGGCAGCAGTGTGTTACGACACTCCCACTCCAAGTCTTCGCAAAACGACTTCCTGGGGGTATGGGTCCCGGGCTCGCGCTACGCGCGCCCCGGGACGACACTGCCGCTACACCGGCGGGCTAACCTCTTCACTTGCGCGCCCCAAATCCCGCTCACGAAGATAGATGTAGAACCCGGCGCCGATGATGATCGCGGCGCCGACAAGCGTTGCGAGCTGCGGCACGTCGCCGAACACGACGAAGCCGAAGATCACGGCCCAGACGATCATCGAATATTGGTAGGGCACCACGACGCTCGCGGGCGCGAGCTTGAGCGAGCGGTTGACGCAGAACAGCGCCGTCACCGAGATGCACCCGGCCAGCGCGAAGAACACGAGGCTGCCCGGCGTCGGCGGCACCCAATGGTACGCCGACAGCACCGCGCCCAGCGAAAACGTGCCGATGAATTGCGAGGACGCCATCACGATATCGGGCGTCTTGCGCAGGCTGCGTGTGATCAGCATCAAGGTTGCGAAGGAAAGACTGCCGCCAAGCGCGATCAGCGCCGGCAGGCTCACCGTCTGCGCCGAAGGCCGCAGCGCGATCAGCACGCCGCAGAAGCCGACCAGAATCGCGCTCCAGCGCCGCCAGCCGACTTTCTCGCCCAGAAAGATCGCCGACATCGCGGTGACGAAGATCGGGCCGGCGAGATAATAGGTGATGACGTCGGCGAGCGGCAGATAGACCGTCGCGAGAAAGAACGCAGCGACCTCCAGCGTCGACAGCACGACGCGAAACAGCTGCAAACGCGGCCGCTCCAGATGCAGGAACTGATGCCGCTGCTTCCAGATCATCGGCGACAGCAGCAGCAGCGCCGCGCAGGCGCGCAGGAACAAGAGCTGCCCGACCGAATACGTCCCCACCAGGAACTTGCCCATGGCGTCGCCGAACGAGAACATGAAGATCGACAGCACCATGAGGGCGATGCCGGCCAGCCGCGCCGAGCGCTCGTCATAGGCGGAGAGATTCTTGAAGAAGGGCATCGAGCGCCGTTTTAATGAAGCAGGCGGCCGCGACAAGCCCGCACAAGCCGAATTGAACGGATTGTCGCACTCTTCGCGCCGCGGTAGCGATGGGCCGCCCACGAACGAAAGAACCAAGGCATGACCGAGTTCGACCCGGCCCAGCACCGCATGATCTCAGCGCAACGCTGGTTTGAGGATTTCGTGATCGGCGAGCGCTTCGTGTTGCCGGGCCGCACCCAGACCTCGGCGGTGTTCGCGGCCTTCCAGACCGCGAGTGGCGACACGCATCCGGTGCACTACGATGTCGAATATTGCCGCGCCCGCGGCATGCCGCATCTCCTGGCCCACGGCTTCCAGACGCTGATCCACACCGCGCCCGGCGCGGGCCTGTTTCCGTTCATGGTCGAGGACTCCCTGGTCGGCTTCCTCGAGCAATCGAGCCGGTTCCTCAAACCTGTGTTCGCGGACGACACGATCTATCCCGCGCTCGAGGTCACCGAGCTGGTGCCGGGACGAACCACCGGCACGGTGACGCTGAAGAGCACCATCTTCAACCAGCGCAAGGAGCTGGTGCTGGAAGGGATGCAGAAATTCCTGATCCGACGCCGGCCCTCCTGACGAGGGGGAAGCCGCCGGCCGGCTGGTTAAGCAAGGGGCCAAATTCGCGGAAATTCGGCCGATTTGCGGGATCATCCGGGTTGCCGCGGGGGAGCGGCTGGCCTACCTATGGCCCATGAAATTCCTCGACGAAGCAAAGGTCTATATCCGCTCCGGTGACGGCGGGAACGGCTGCGTGGCGTTCCGCCGCGAGAAGTTCATTGAGTTCGGCGGTCCCTCCGGCGGCAATGGCGGCCGCGGCGGCAATGTCATCCTCGAGGTCGCCGATGGCCTCAACACGCTGATCGACTACCGCTACCAGCAGCACTTCAAGGCCCAGAAAGGCGAGAACGGCTCAGGCTCGGACCGCCATGGCGCCAACGGCAAGAACATCGTGCTGAAAGTTCCGGTCGGCACGCAGATCTTCGACGAAGACCGCGAGACGCTGATCCACGACTTCACCGATGTCGGCGAGAAGTTCGTGCTGGCCGAGGGCGGCAATGGCGGCTTCGGCAACGCGCATTTCAAGACGTCGACCAACCGCGCGCCGCGCAACGCCAATCCCGGCCAGGTGGGCGAAGAGCGCTGGATCTGGCTGCGGTTGAAACTGATCGCCGATGCCGGTCTCGTCGGCATGCCCAACGCCGGCAAATCGACCTTCCTCTCCAAGGTCAGCGCCGCACGGCCCAAGATCGCCGACTATCCCTTCACCACGCTGCACCCGCAGCTCGGCGTCGTGAATGCCGACGGCCGCGAATTCGTGCTCGCGGATATTCCCGGCCTGATCGAAGGCGCGCATGAAGGCACGGGCCTCGGCGATCGCTTCCTCGGCCATGTCGAGCGCTGCCGCGTGCTGCTGCATCTGATCGACGCCACCTGCGAGCACGCCGGCAAGGCCTACAAGACCGTGCGCAAGGAGCTCGACGCCTATGGCGGGCTGCTCACCGACAAGATCGAGATCGTCGCGCTGAACAAGATCGACGCTGTCGAGCCGGACGAGCTGAAGAAGCAGAAGGACCGGCTGAAGCGCGCCGCGAAGAAGACACCGCTGCTGCTCTCCGCCGTCACCGGCGAAGGCGTCAAGGAAGCGCTACGCGCGCTCGTCGATGTGATCGGCGAGGCCCCGGTGTCGGCCAAGGCCAAGAGCGCGGCCGAAGCGGAGCCATGGTCGGCCTGATCGAGCAACGCTCTCTCTAAAGCTCTCCCTCCGGGAGAGGTTTTCTTCGCGGCCTCAATAGCGCAATATCCAGCAAACGATGGATGGAGCGACAAGCATGGCGCGCGCGAAGAACGTTCTCTGGATCATGTGCGACCAGCTTCGCTATGACTATCTCGGCTGCACCGGTCATCCCACGCTGAAGACGCCGAACATCGACGCCATGGCGAAGCGTGGCGTGCTGTTCTCGAAGGCTTACGTGCAATCGCCGATCTGCGGCCCGTCGCGGATGTCGTTCTACACGGGACGCTACATGCGCTCACACGGCTCGCACTGGAACGGCTGGCCGCTGCGCGTCGGCGAGCCCACGCTCGGCGATCACCTCAAGACAATCGGCGTGCGCAACGTGCTGGTCGGCAAGACCCACATGGCGCCCGATCTCGAGGGTATGAAGGCACTCGGCATCCCGCCGGAATCGATGATCGGCGTGCATGTCGCCGAATGCGGGTTCGAACCTTATGAGCGCGACGACGGCCTGCATCCGACGGGACGGCCGCGCCCGAAATACGATGAGTATCTGCGCCAGCAAGGCTTCGAAGCGACGAACCCGTGGGAGCATTGGGCCAATTCAGGCGCCGCCGAAGACGGCTCGTTGCAGAACGGCTGGCTACTTGTGCATGCCGACAAGGCCGCGCGTGTGCCGGACGAGCATTCCGAGACGCCCTACATGACGCGCCGGGCGATGGATTTCATCAGCGAGGCCGAGACCGACGGCCGGCCGTGGTGCCTGCATCTGTCCTACATCAAGCCGCACTGGCCCTACATCGCGCCCGAGCCCTACGCCAGCATGTATTCGACCGACGACATGATCCCGGTGATTCGCTCCGAGCGCGAGCGGCAAAATCCGCATCCGGTGTTCGGCGCCTATATGGACATGCGCTACTCCCGCAACATGGCGCGCGACGAGGCCCGCGAGAAGGTGATCCCGACCTATATGGGCCTGATCACCCAGATCGATGATCAGATGGGCGTGCTCATGAAGTTCCTGGAGGAACGCGGCCTCACGGACACCACCATGATCGTCTTCACCTCCGATCACGGCGACTATCTCGGCGATCATTGGATGGGCGAGAAGGATCTTTTTCACGAGCAATCGGCGAAGATTCCGCTGATCGTCATCGATCCCTCCAGTGAAGCCGACGCGACGCGCGGCACGCGCAGCGACGCGCTGGTGGAGGGCATCGACCTCGCGCCGACCTTCGTCGATTATTTCGGCGGCAAGGTGCCAGGTCACATCCTCGAAGGGCGTTCATTGCTGCCGCTATTGCGCGGACCGACGCCGAGCGATTGGCGCAAGGTGGCGTTCTCCGAATATGACTACGCCATGCAGGATGTGCGGCTGAAGCTGAACCAGCCGATCGAGCGCTGCCGCCTGTTCATGGTGTTCGATGGCCGCTGGAAATACATCCACGCCTCCGGCTTCCGCCCGATGCTGTACGATCTCGAAACTGACCCGGACGAATATGTCGATCGCGGCGACGATCCGGAATGCGCCGCGATCATCGCGCGGATGCAGGCCGAGCTGTTCGACTGGGCGTTGCATCCGAACGACCACATCACCACGCCGCGCGAAAAGATCGCGAACTATGCCGATAGCCAACTGCAAGTGAAGGGCGGGATCTTGATTGGCATCTGGGACGAAGCGGAGTTGGCGGCGATTAAGGACGGGATTGCCGAGCGCGCGAAGATTTAGGTGAGCAGGGCAGCCTCTCTCAACTCGTCATGCCCGGGCTTGTCCCGGGCATCCACGTCTTACTTCAGTCGCGGTGACGCTTGGATGGCCGGGACGAGCCGGGCCATGACGGCGGAGATGGGGCGCGAGCGAACCCTAATTCTCGATCTTGTATCCCGTCGCCTTCACGATCGGCTGCCAGAACGCGGTGTTCGCAGCGAGCTCTTTCGTCAATCCATCCGCGCTGCTGCCAACCGGAATCAGCCCGATCGCCGTGAGCTTCTCCTTCACATCGGGCTTGGCCAGCGCCGCACTTGCGGCCGCGCCGAGCTTACTCGCGAATTCCGGCGGGCTGCCGGCGGGCAGCCACATGCCGTACCAGGCGTCGGCAACGAGATCGATGCCGCTCTCCTTCAGCGTCGGCACCTCGGGCGCGAACGGCGAACGCTCCGCGCTCGAGACCGCAATGATCTTCAAGCCCTTGGCGCGATGCTGCGGCAGCGCATCCGCCAACGTGACGATTCCGAATGAGATGTGGCCGCCGATGATGTCGTTGAGGATGGGCGCACTGCCGCGATAGGGCACGCGCGTCAGCGGAATGCCGAGATCCTTCTCGAGCTTGGAGCCCATGAAATGCGGAATGGTACCGTTGCTGGGCACACCGAATGACGTCTTGTCGGGATGCGCTTTCAGCCAGGCGACGAATCCCTTGAAATCGGGGGCCTCGATCTCCGGGCCGATCACGACCGCGAATTCGAACCGTGCGAGCAGCGACACCGGCATGAAATCCTTTGCCGTATCGAAGCTCGGCGTCGTCTCCACCATCGGCAGCAGGTACATCGTCGGCCCCGTCGTCACCAGCACCATGTTGCCATCGGGGCTCGCACCCTTCACCGATTTGATGCCGATCAGGCCGTCGCCACCGGTGCGGTTCTCGACCACCATGGTCCGTTGCAACACCGGAGCGATCTCCTGCGCGATCAGCCGGCACAGCGTGTCGCCGCCCGCTCCTGCCGCGAACGGGAAGATGATCTTGGTCAGTCCGGCCTGCGCTTGCGCCTCGCCAGCTTGCGCCAGTAGCGGCAAACCGAGACATCCGGCCATGAATTTTCGGCGATCCATTCGTTTCCCCGTCCAGCCCATTGTTGGTTGGCGGCATTAGAACCGGGCCAGCACGCAAGACAAGGCCGACCTTCGACGTTTGCGGGGCCTGCCGCCTTGCGCCAGCCATCGTCCTGCTGCAAAAGCAGGCCTCATCGGCGCCGCGTTTCGCCGTTTCCCGAGCAATCCGTTACACGAGCCATGGCCAGCCCCGAACTCAGTCAATTCCGTCGCATCGTCGTCAAGGTCGGCTCCGCGCTGCTGGTCGATTCCGACAAGGGCGAGTTGCGCGCCTCCTGGCTCGCCGCGCTCGCGGACGACATGGCCAAGCTGCACCAGCAGGGACGCGACGTCCTGGTCGTCTCGTCCGGCTCGATCGCGCTCGGCCGCAGCCGGCTCAAGCTGCCGCGCGGCCCGCTGAAGCTGGAGGAAAGCCAGGCGGCCGCTGCCGTCGGACAAATCGAACTGGCGCGGATTTGGTCAGAGGTGCTCGGGGCCCACGGCATCGGCGCCGGACAGATCCTGGTGACGCCCGGGGATACCGAGGAGCGCCGCCGCTATCTCAACGCGCGCTCTACCATCGGCAAGCTGCTGGAATGGCGCGCGATCCCTGTCATCAACGAGAACGACACCGTCGCCACCAACGAGATCCGCTACGGCGATAACGATCGCCTCGCTGCCCGCGTCGCCACCATGGCGAGCGCCGACCTCTTGGTGCTGCTCTCCGACATCGACGGGCTCTACGACGCGCCGCCGAAGAACAATCCGAACGCCAAGCTGATCCCTGTCGTCGAGAGCATCTCCTCGGAGATCGAAGCTGTCGCCGGAGACGCCGAGTCTGAACTGTCACGCGGCGGCATGCGCACCAAGGTCGAGGCCGCCAAGATCGCCACGACAGGTGGCACGCACATGCTGATTGCATCAGGCAAGATCGAGCATCCCTTGCAGGCGATCGCCAATGGCGGCCGCTGCACCTGGTTCCTGACACCAGCCAATCCCATCACCTCGCGCAAACGCTGGATCGCAGGAACGCTGGAGCCCAAGGGCACGCTGACCATCGACGCGGGCGCGGTCACGGCGCTGCGTGCCGGAGCCAGCCTGCTGCCGGCCGGCGTGATCAAGGTCGAAGGCCAGTTCGCCCGCGGCGACGCCGTGATCGTTCGCGGCCCCGACAGCAGCGAAGTCGGCCGCGGCCTGATCGCCTACGACGCCGAGGTCGCAGAGAAGATCAAGGGCCGGTCTTCCCCTGATGTGATGACCATCCTCGGCATCAGCGGGCGGTCCGAGATGATCCACCGCGACGATCTGGTGGTGGGCGGGTAAGGACCACAGCGGTCCTTTTTGCTGGGCCACTGACCTAGCGGCAAAACAACCGAGGGTACCTGCCATACCCTGCCCGCCCTTCGCAAAAGCGGGATTTCCGTGCTAGGACACTGCCTTAGCAGAAGGTTGAACTCCCCATGGCCGCCCCCCTCAAAGCCGTTGACGGCAATGCCGATCTTCAGGCGCTGATGTCCGATCTCGCCACCCGTGCCCGCGCGGCTGCGCGCGTGCTGGCGCTGGCGCCGCCGGAGCAGAAGAACCGGGCGCTGGAAGCCATGGAGCGCGCGATCCGCGCGAACGCTGCAGCGATCCTCGCGGCCAATGCCGAGGACGTCGCGGAGGCCCGCGCCTCCAGCAACATGATCGCCTCCTTCATCGACCGCCTGACGCTGACGCCGACGCGTGTCGAGAGCATGGCCGAGGGCATTGCCGTCGTGCGCGGCATCGCCGATCCCGTCGGCATCGTCACCGAGAGCTGGCAGCGGCCGAACGGCATGACCATCGAGCGCGTGCGCGTGCCGCTCGGCGTCGTTGGTGTGATCTTCGAGAGCCGGCCCAATGTTGCGGCGGATGCCGGCGTGCTGTGCCTGAAATCCGGCAATGCCGTGATCCTGCGTGGTGGCTCCGATAGTTTCCGCTCGTGCCGCGCCATCCATGAATGCCTGGTGCAGGGCCTGCGCGAAGCCGGACTGCCTGAAGCTGCAATAACGCTGGTACCGACGCGCGATCGTGCAGCGGTCGGCATGATGCTGTCCGGCCTCAACGGCGCTGTCGACGTGATCGTGCCGCGCGGCGGCAAGAGCCTCGTCGCGCGCGTCGAGCAGGAAGCCCGCGTGCCCGTGTTTGCGCATCTCGAAGGCGTCAATCACGTCTACGTCGATGGCAGCGCCGACCTCGCCATGGCGAAGTCGATCGTGCTCAATGCCAAAATGCGCCGCACCGGTGTCTGCGGCGCGGCCGAAACGCTGCTCGTCGATCGCGCCGCCGCGGCCGCGAATCTGAAGCCGCTGATCGAGATGCTGCTTGAAGCCGGCTGCGAAGTGCGCGGCGACGACGCCGTGCAGAAGACCGATGCGCGCGTGAAGCCCGCCAGCGAAGACGATTGGGACACTGAATATCTCGACGCGATCATCGCGGCGAAGGTCGTCGACGGCGTCGATGGCGCCATCGCGCATATCGGGGATCACGGCTCGCACCACACCGATGCGATCGTCAGCGAGAACGACGCCGCGGCAAAGAAATTCCTCAGCGAAGTCGATTCCGCGATCGTACTGCACAACGCCTCGACGCAGTTCGCCGATGGCGGCGAGTTCGGCTTCGGCGCCGAGATCGGCATCGCGACCGGACGTTTCCACGCCCGTGGTCCTGTCGGCGCCGAGCAGCTGACCAGCTTCAAGTATCGCGTTCACGGCACAGGGCAGACGCGGCCGTAAGGCATGGCGCGAGGCGTGGGGCATTGAGTAACAATTTCGTCGCGCCACGTTTCTTCGCGCAGGCCATCCCGCCCTATACCGAAGGCATGCGCATCGGCTTGCTCGGCGGCTCGTTCAATCCGCCGCACCAGGCGCATCGCGCCATCAGCCAGTTCGCGCTGAAGCGCCTTCAGCTCGATCGCGTGTGGTGGCTGGTTACGCCAGGCAATCCGCTCAAGGAGAACGGCAATCTGCATGAGCTCGGCGAGCGCATGCAGGCGGCGCGCGACGTCGCCAACGATTCCAGGATCGAGGTGAGCTGTCTCGAATCCGTCATTCGCACCCGCTATACTATCGACACGATCAACACCTTGCGCCGCCGTCTCTCGGGCTTGCGCTTTGTCTGGATTATGGGCGCCGACAACCTCGCTCAATTCCACCGTTGGCAGCACTGGCGGCGCATCGCCGAGCAGGTGCCGATTGCGGTCATCGATCGCCCGCCGCAGAGTTTTCGTGCCCTCGCCTCGCCCGCTGCCCAGGCGCTTGCGCGCTATCGCCTGCCCGAGAATAAGGCAGCCTTGCTTGCGGATCAGCCTGCGCCGGCGTGGGTTTTCCTGACCGGAATGAAATTGAACCTCTCCTCGACAGGGTTACGGAACCCCGACGGGAGCTGGAAAGGTACGAAGTGAGTCGGAGTGTGGGGTTTTACGGGCTCTCTGGCATATTGAAACCCTTAACCCCACATGATGTAGTGTAACCCGTGAGGGGCGGATTCGACCCTCGCGATACAGTGAAAGGAATGGTCCCTGGCCACGTCTGTATTGTCCAAGTCAGCTTCGACAAAGTCTGTTTTACCCAAGGCGACGAAACCGACGCGTAAAACATCGACCAAAGCTGCGGCCTTGAAGGCGCAACCCGACGCCGACAAGACGCTGAGCCTGATCCTCTCCCGCCTGGACGACATGAAGGCGGAAGAGACGGTCACCATCGACCTTCGCGGCAAATCGGCATACTCCGACTACATGATCGTCACCACGGGCCGTGTGAACCGGCACGTTGGCGCGATCGCGGAGAACGTTGCCAAGGGCCTCAAGGAAAACGGCATCAAGAACATCCACGTCGAGGGCTTGCCCAATTGCGACTGGGTGCTGATCGATTCCGGCGATGTGATCGTGCACGTGTTCAGACCCGAGGTCCGTGAGTTCTACAATCTCGAGAGATTGTACACGCAGGGCCCAGGGGCGGCGAAGGCGATCTAAGGGCCTGACGAGCCGATTTCGAATCGGCTGACGCGCATGCTAGCGTCGTGCGCGCGCATGGTGCGCGCGATTCAAGAGACGCTATGCGTGTTGCTGTCATTGCGGTGGGCCGGCTGAAGCAGGGCCCCGAACGGGAGCTTGCCGACCGCTATTTCGAGCGGTTCGACGAGGCCGGCCGCAAGCTCGGATTCCGCGAGCTCACCATCCACGAAATTCCCGAAAGCCGCGCGCGTGACACCGCGACGCGGATGACCGAGGAAGCCGCGGCGATCGCCGCGCATATTCCGGACAAATCGATTCTGGTGGCGATGGATGAGCGCGGCCAGAATCTGGATTCCACCGTATTCGCACGGAATCTCGGGCGCTGGCGCGACGAGGGCGCCGGTCATACTATCTTCGTGATCGGAGGGGCGGACGGACTTTCGCCCGAATTGCGCCGTAAGGCCAAACTCGCGATCGCGTTCGGCTCTGCGACCTGGCCGCATCAAATGGTCCGCGTCATGCTTCTGGAACAGTTGTATCGGGCCGCCACCATTCTGGCCGGCCACCCCTATCATCGCGCGTGATTCGCGCCACAACGAGCACCTTGCCGACAAGATGCGAGCGCCTGTCCTCAATTTGCTGCTGATTGCGAGCTGCGCCGGCGCAAGCCTCTTCGCCGAAGAAGGCCTCGCGCAAGCTCAGACGGCCGCGCCGGCGCCCCAGACCGCAGCCATCTCGCCCGACGCAATCAAGCAGCGCGAGCAGGAGCTCGAAGCTGCGCGCGCCAGCAAGAAGAGCGCGGAAGAGGCGCAGGCCAAGCTGAAGGCCGAGATCTCCTCGCTCGGCCAGGACCGCACCCAGCTCAATCAGCAATTGATCGACACCGCCGCCAATGTCCGCGCCGTCGAGACCAAGATCGACGAGGCCGAAGCGCGATTGAAGACGCTGAACGGCCGCGAGCAGGAGATGCGCGCCTCGCTTGATTCGCGCCGCGCCGACATCGTCGAAGTTCTGGCGGCCCTGCAGCGCGCGGGCCGGCGCACGCCACCGGCACTGCTGGTGCGGCCTGAAGATGCGCTGCAATCGCTGCGCACTGCGATGCTGCTTGGCGCTGTCGTGCCGGAATTGCGCAGCCGCGCCGAGAAGATCGCGGGCGAGCTCGGCGATCTCGTGGCCTTGCGCAAGAGCATCGCGGGCGAGCGCGACCAGCTCGCCTCCGACCGCGACAAGATCCGTAGCGACCAGACCCGGCTCGCCGCCCTGGTCGACGAACGGCAGCGCCAGCAATCCTCGCGCGAAAAGGACCTCGATGCCGAGAATTCGCGCGCCATCACGCTGTCAAAGCAGGTCGGCGATCTCCAGGGGCTGATCGCCAAGATGGAGCAGGACGTGCAAAGCGCCGCCAAGGCGGCAGAGAAGGCCGCCGAGGCCGCAAAGCAGGCCGCGGCTCAGGAGGCCAAAGAGGCCAAGGCTGCAGCGGCAAATGCGGTCGCCAGCGCCAAGCCTGGCCCGGCCATCTTCAAGGACCGCTCCCGGACCAGCCCGGCGATCCTGTTCGCTTCGGCCAAGGGGCTCCTGCCCCTCCCGGTTAACGGTAACAAGATCAGGGACTTTGGCGGTTCCGACGGCGTCGGCGGGGTCCAGAAAGGCATTTCGCTGGCAACAAAGCCCGGTTCGCAGGTTACGACGCCCTGCGACGGCTGGGTGGTCTATGCCGGCCCGTTCCGCAGCTATGGACAACTCTTGATCCTCAATGCCGGTGGCGGGTATCATGTCCTGATCGCCGGGATGGAGCGCATTTCGGTCAACATCGGTCAGTTTGTGCTCACGGGGGAGCCGGTCGCGACCATGGGGTCGACATCTCAAGTCGCCTCCATTCTCGCCATCAACGCGAGTCAACCTGTGCTGTATGTCGAGTTCCGCAAAGACGGCACTCCAATCGATCCAGGCCCATGGTGGGCCGCAAATGAAGGCGAGAAGGTTCGCGGATGATGCGCAAGACTTCAGTTATCCTCCTCAGCGCGGCTACCGGTGCGGCGCTGACGCTGTTCGTGACCCAGCCGCGTGCGGTGTTCATGGGCTCCAGCGCGCGAGCCGCGACCGCTGACACCTATCGCCAGCTCAATCTGTTCGGTGATGTCTTCGAGCGCGTGCGCTCCGACTATGTCGAGAAGCCCGACGACACCAAGCTGATCGAATCCGCCATCAGCGGCATGCTCTCCGGCCTCGATCCGCATTCGAGCTACATGGATGCCAAGAGCTTCCGCGACATGCAGGTGCAGACCCGCGGCGAGTTCGGTGGCCTCGGCATCGAAGTCACCATGGAAGACGGCCTGATCAAGGTGGTCTCGCCGATCGACGACACGCCCGCCTCGCGCGCCGGCGTCATGGCCAACGACATCATCACCAATCTCGACGACGAAGCCGTGCAGGGCCTGACCCTGAACCAGGCGGTCGAGAAGATGCGCGGCCCTGTCAACACCAAGATCAAGCTCAAGATCATCCGCAAGGGCCAGGACAATCCGATCGACGTCGTGCTGGTGCGCGACAACATCCGCGTCCGCTCGGTGCGCGCGCGCGTCGAGGCTGACGACATCGCCTATATCCGCATCACCACGTTCAACGAGCAGACCACCGAAGGCCTGAAGAAGGAGGTTGCCAACCTCTCGAGCCAGATCGGCGACAAGCTCAAGGGCTACGTCATCGACCTCCGCAACAATCCGGGCGGCCTGCTCGAGGAAGCCGTGACGGTCTCCGATTCGTTCCTGGAGAAGGGCGAGATCGTGTCGACCCGCGGCCGCAATGCCGAGGAAACCCAGCGCCGCACCGCACATGCGGGCGACCTCACCAAGGGCAAGCCGGTCATCGTGCTCGTCAACGGCGGTTCGGCCTCGGCGTCGGAAATCGTCGCCGGCGCGCTGCAGGACCACAAGCGCGCAACCATCGTCGGCACGCGCTCGTTCGGCAAGGGCTCGGTGCAGACCATCATCCCGCTCGGCTCGGGCAACGGCGCGCTGCGTCTGACCACGGCGCGCTATTACACGCCGTCGGGCAAGTCGATCCAGGCCAAGGGCATCGTGCCCGACATCGAAGTGCTGCAGGACGTGCCGGACGAGCTGAAGTCGCGCACCGACACCAAGGGCGAAGCTTCGCTGCGCGGCCATCTCAAGAACGACGGCGACGAGAAGACCGGTTCGCAGTCCTACGTCCCGCCGGACGCCAAGGACGACAAGGCGCTCAAGATGGCCGACGACCTGCTCCACGGCATCAAGAACAGCGCCAACGCGGCGCCGACACCTGGTAGCGACACCAAGTCCGCGCCCACGACGGACAAGCCCAAAGCGGCAAACTAGGCGTTCATCTGATCTGACGAAAAGGGCGGCTCCAGAGCCGCCCTTTTTGCTTGGGAACTCCTGATGCCCCCGGCCTATCCCGGCCTGCCGCCGCTTGACCTCGGCGTGGTATCGTCGGTGGAGTGATTCGGGATCTCGCATGACTGAAACGGCCGATGATCTGAGCGCCCCGCTCGGACAGGACAAGCCGCGCCGGAAACGGCGGCTGCGGCTGCCGTTCACGGTCATGCAGGCGCTGGCCGTCCTGCTCGGCCTGTTCCTGGTCGCGTTCGCGGGCTTTGCCATCTTCAACAAGGATCCGCTCGGCGGCGAACCGATGACGCGGATCGCGATTCGCGATCCCAAGGCGGCCGACAAGGTCACCGACGAGAAGCCTGCCACCGGCCATGGCGACGAGCACGCTCAGGACAGCAAGCATGCGACCAAGGAGGCGCCGAAAGAGGCGGCCTCCGGCGAGCACAAGACCGTCACCATGATCGACGGCTCGACCGGCGCGCGCCACGACGTGGTGATCGGCGCAGGCGAGGCCGCCGACAAGGGCGAGGCGGCTTCTGCGCCGCCGGCCGTCATGGCGGGGATCGATCCAAAACTGCTGGAGAAGTCCCGCTACGGCATGGTCCCTGCGATCTCGGGTGACCTCAAGCCGTTCAACGTCTACGCAGCCGAAGCCGACCGAGCCAAGGCCGCGAAAATGCCTGTGGTGGCGATCGTGATCGGCGGCCTCGGCGTCGGCGCGGCCAAGACCACCGATGCGATCATGAAGCTGCCGGGCGCGGTGACGCTGGCGTTCACGCCCTATGGCGCCGACCCCGGCAAGCTCGCCGAGCGCGCCCGCGCCCAGCGCCACGAGATCTTCCTGCAGATCCCGATGGAGCCCTACGACTTCCCCGACAACGATCCCGGCCCGCAGACGCTGCTGACCTCGCTCACGGCGGACCAGAACACCGACCGTCTGTACTGGCACCTGAGCCGGATGCAGGGCTATGCCGGCCTCGCCAATTTCATGGGCGCCCGCTTCATCGCGACCGATGCTGCGATGCAGCCGATCATCCGCGAGGCCTCCAAGCGCGGCCTCGGCTTCTTCGACGATGGCTCCTCGCCCCGCAGCGTCGCGCCGCAGGCGGCCGGGAGCCTCGCTGTGCCGTTCGGCCGGGGCGATATCGCGCTCGACGCGGTGCCGACCCCGACCGAGATCGACCGCGCCCTGAACAAGCTCGAATCGACGGCGCGGGAACGCGGTGTCGCCATCGGCACCGCCTCTGCCCTGCCCGTCTCGATCGAGCGGGTCGGCGCCTGGATCAAGACGTTGAACGATCGGGGTATCCTATTGGTGCCATTGACAACCGCGATGCTGAAATCAAAATCCAGCTAAATCAACGAATTGGTGCGCCACGGACTCGAGGGCGTGCCTGCAGTACGCGAGAGGTTTGGTGGAATGGCGCGTTATGAGGATCTGCCCTACCGGACCTGCGTCGGAGTGATGTTGATCAATACGAAGGGCCTGGTGTTCATCGGTCGCAGAGCCGGCGGTATCGAGCATGTCGACGATGGCCATGTCTGGCAGATGCCGCAAGGCGGCGTCGATCCCGGGGAAGACAATTGGGCCGCCGCCAAGCGCGAGCTCTACGAAGAGACCAGCGTGCGCTCGATCGAGCGGCTCGGCGAAGTTCCGGACTGGCTGATCTACGACATCCCGCGCACGGTTGCCGGACGCGCCTGGAAGGGCCGTTATCGCGGCCAGCGCCAGAAATGGTTCGCGGTGCGCTTCACCGGCAAGGACAGTGAGATCAATGTCGAGAAGCCCGGCGGCGGCGGCCACAAGGCCGAATTCGTCAGCTGGCGCTGGGAGCCGATGAAGAACCTGACCGAGCTGATCATTCCGTTCAAGCGCCCGGTCTACGAGCGCGTGGTGAAGGAATTTTCCGCGCTCGCGCATGACTAAATCAAATTGTCATCCCGGCTTCAGTGCTAAGGCATGACCGGGCTGACAACGAGAGACCCCCGCGTGACCAACGAAAAACCCTACCGTCCCAATGTCGGGATCGCGCTGTTCAATGCCGAAGGCCGCGTGCTGATCGGGCACCGCTTCAAGGGCGACGGCCCCGAGATCATCCTGCCCGGGCTCGACTGGCAGATGCCGCAAGGCGGCGTCGACGAGGGCGAGAACCTGCGCGACGCCGCCATGCGCGAGCTCTGGGAGGAGACCAGCGTCAAGAGCGCCTGTTATCTCGGCGAGACCGACTGGCTCACTTACGAATTCCCGTCCTATGACGGACCGCAGACGCATCGGCTGGCGAAGTTTCGCGGCCAGCGGCAAAAATGGTTTGCGCTGCGCTTCACCGGCCAGGATGACGAGATCGATCCGCTGACACCGCGCAACGACCAACCCGCGGAGTTCGATGCGTGGCGCTGGGAGCGGCTCGACCGCGTCGCCGACGTGGTGGTGCCGTTCCGGCGTGAGGTTTACCGAGCCGTCGCTAAGCAGTTCGCGCCCTTCGCAACCTGAAAACACGAAAACAACCCCATGCACAGTAGCCGGCCACCGCCGGCACGGGGCCCAGTGGTTCTTACGAAGCTTTTGAAACATCGGAAGGAATTGGCATCGCGGCGCAATCGAGGTGTGCCCCTTATTTTTCCCTCGTTGATTGACGAACGAACCCATCCCGTGTCGGCGCTGCACCCTCTCGCTCGTCCTCTGGTGGGCGCTGCCGCGGGGTTCAGAGCTTCGCCGGCGGCGCCGGTCAGCACGAGGAGGAAGCTATGACTCACGGAAGTTTCGTCTGGAATGAGCTCTATACCCGGGATGTCGAGGCCGCGAAGGCGTTCTATGCCGCGACCGTCGGCTGGACGTTCGAAGGCATGCCGATGCTGCACGAGAACCGCACCTATTGGATCGCCAAGATGGGGAACAAGCCGGTCGCCGGCATCCTCGACATGCGCGGAATCGTTCCCGATACCGATCCGCCGCACTGGCTGAGCTATCTCGAAGTCGACGACGTCGATCGACGCATTGCCGAGATCGAGAGCCAAGGCGGCAAGATCGTCAGGGCACCATTCGACATCCCCAAATTCGGGCGCATTGCCATCGGGGCCGACGCCACCGGAGCATTCATGGCTTGGGTGACCTCAAAACGTTGATCATGGTCGCCGCGACCTCGATACGCGCGCACCTGCGAAAACGGCGGTACGCGCGCTAATTCGTCGGGCCGACCGTAAACGGACCGATCGCGATGACATGGCATTCGCTGTCGTGCTTGGCGCAGTCGGCGAGCGCGCCGTTGATTGCCGTTTGCTCATCCGCGGCCTTCAGGCCGAGACCGGGACGGCCTGCCGTGCCGACGGCAACTGCGTTCCAGCCCGCACCGTCGCCGAGCTTGCGCACGACGTCGTCGCGCGCATCAGCCACAATCGAGGCATTGCTCGCCGCGTGGAAGAAGCCGTTGACCCTGAGCAGGGTTGGAACCGGTACCACAAAGACATCGTCGACCGCGACGATCATGCAGGCAGCCCCCGAGATCGCACCACAGGACTCCAGCGCACGTCGCGCCGAATCGTCGATCGACGTTCCGCCAAGCCCCATGAAATATTGACCGCCCGGGCCGAGCGCTATGCTGCGCGATTTCGCCGCCTGCATGTAGATGTTTTCGACGCGATTCCTGGCCTGATCACGCAGCATCGGAAAGTCTTTCGGCACCAGGACGCGTTCGGTGATGCTGTCGTGTCGGAACCAAGGCTGTGGCGGCACCGGCGGGCTGCCGTGGCTGTAGACGACCTTGTTGCCGACCGCGTAGAGCTCGCAGCGTCGCGGCGATTGCGCCGCATCGGCGCGCTTCTGGCACTGCTCGACCGCGGCATTGCGCGCGGCCTCTTCGTTCGACTGATTGACCGAGGAGCCGCTGAAGCCGCCGATATTGAGGGCGAAGGCCTTGTAGTCGCCGGCGGCTGAATATTCGTTGCTGAGGTAGGCGCGCAGGCGCTCGCCGATGAACGGCACTGCGTCTACGGGGATCTTGCCGCCTGATGTTGCCGGTGGCGATGGAATGGGTGTGGGCATTGCGGCAGCCGTTTTGGTCGGCGTCGCAATTGGCAGAGGCGAAGGTGCCGGCGCCTTCGCGGCCATTGTAGGCGTTGGGCTGGGAGATGACGCGCCTGCGGTCGTCGCGGGCTGCGAGTTCTCGAGCTTGGTGAAATAGAGAAAACCGCCGACGCCGATGGCGACGATGGAGACGACGCCGACGACCAGCGGCCACATCCAGTTCGGTGCGTGCGCCGGCTTGGCAACTTTCTTCACCTGCGGCGTCGTATAGGTCCCGTCCTCGCGCCGCATCGCCACCATGTAGGCATGCACCGGCGTCGGGATGTTCTTCACTTCCTGCGCGCCGATATCGGCGAACTGCACCGACAGCTTGTTGGCGACCTGCTCGTGCACGGCGCGGGAGACGCAGATGCCACCGACCTCGGCGAGGCCCTCGAGGCGGGCCGCGATGTTGACGCCATCGCCGAGCAGATCGCCGTCGCGTTCGACCACGTCGCCGATGGTGATGCCGATGCGGAACGACATCTGCCGGCTCGGCGGATAGGCCATGTTGCGCGTTCGCAGGGATTCCTGAATGTCGATCGCGCAGCGTACCGCTTCCACCGCGCTCGGAAATTCGGCGAGCACGGCATCACCCGCGGTGTTGAAGATGCGCCCGCTGGCCTTGGCGATGAAATCGTCAATGACCAAACGATAGGAGGCCAGACGCCGCAGCGTCTCTTCCTCGTCTTCCGCGACCAGTCTTGAATAGCCGGCAATATCGGCTGCAAAGATCGCTGCGATCTTGCGTTTCATCTGCAAAAGCCCCGGAACAAAATCCGCGAGCGCAGAATGCCGCTATCGGCGGCGTGGTGCAACAAAGTTTCAGCGCCCGCCACGGTGGTGGCGAGCGCTGAATTTATTACGGTTTTTTGCGAGACAGATGCGGTGTAGCGCGACCGCCGAAACGACGCCGGGATTAATGCATCGCCGTCGTGCTGAGCTCCTGCTGGATGCTCTTGTAGTGATCGAGCCGCTCGAGAGCCTGATCGAGCTCGTTGCCTTCGTGCTCCTTCAAGCCTTCTTCCATCTCGGAGACGGTTTCGGCGAACCGGGCACGGTCGAGTTCAGCCAGCGAGGTGGCGACGTCGGCGAGCACCGTCAGGCCCTTTTCTGAGACTTCGGCGAGACCGCCGAGCACGATGATCTTCTCATGCTTGCCGCCAGTGGTCACGGTGAGGATTCCCGGACGGATCGCAGCCACGACCGGCGCGTGACCCGCCAGCACGCCGAAGTCACCTTCGACGCCGGGGACGTCGACCTGGTCGACCTCGCCCGAGAACGCGAGCTTTTCCGGAGAGACGAGATCGAAGTGAAAGGTGGCCATGGGAAACCCTGCGAATAGCTGATGGCAAATAGCGAGTGGCGGAAAGGAGCAGCGAAACCATTCGCTACTCCCTATCAGCCATTCGCTCTCTTAGGCAGCTTCCGCCGCCAGCTTCTTGCCCTTCTCGACGGCTTCTTCGATGGTGCCGACCATGTAGAAGGCAGCTTCCGGCAGGTGGTCGTACTTGCCTTCCACCAGGCCCTTGAAGCCCTTGATGGTGTCGGCGAGGTCGACGAACTTGCCCGGCGAACCCGTGAAGATTTCGGCGACGTGGAACGGCTGCGACATGAAGCGCTCGACCTTGCGGGCGCGGGCCACCGTCAGCTTGTCCTCTTCCGAAAGCTCGTCCATGCCGAGAATGGCGATGATGTCCTGGAGCGCCTTGTAGCGCTGCAGCACCTGCTGGACCTGACGTGCGACCGCGTAATGCTCCTCGCCGACGACCAGCGGGGAGAGCATGCGCGAAGTCGAGTCGAGCGGGTCCACCGCCGGATAGATGCCCTTTTCAGCGATCGAGCGCGACAGCGTGGTGGTCGCGTCCAGATGGGCGAACGAGGTCGCGGGCGCCGGGTCGGTCAAGTCGTCGGCCGGAACGTAGATGGCCTGCACCGAGGTGATCGAACCCTTCTGCGTGGTGGTGATGCGCTCCTGCAGAGCGCCCATGTCGGTCGCGAGCGTCGGCTGATAACCCACGGCCGAAGGAATACGGCCCAAGAGCGCCGACACTTCCGAGCCGGCCTGGGTGAAGCGGAAGATGTTGTCGACGAAGAACAGCACGTCCTGGCCCTTGTCGCGGAAGTCTTCCGCGATGGTCAGACCGGTGAGCGCGACGCGGGCACGGGCGCCCGGGGGCTCGTTCATCTGGCCGAACACCAGCGCGCACTTCGACTTCACGCTCGGATCGGGATTCTTCGGATCGGCGTTGACCTTGGATTCGATGAACTCGTGATAGAGATCGTTGCCCTCGCGGGTCCGCTCGCCGACGCCGGCGAACACCGAGTAGCCGCCGTGCGCCTTCGCGACGTTGTTGATCAGCTCCTGAATCAGCACGGTCTTGCCGACGCCGGCGCCGCCGAACAGGCCGATCTTGCCGCCCTTGGCATAGGGAGCAAGAAGGTCGACGACCTTGATGCCGGTGACGAGAATTTCAGCTTCGGTCGACTGGTCGGTGTAGGTCGGCGCTTCCTGGTGGATGGGGCGCAAGGCTTCGGCCTTGACCGGACCGGCTTCGTCGATCGGCTCGCCAATGACGTTGATGATGCGGCCGAGCGTGCCTTCGCCGACGGGAACGCGGATCGGCTCACCGGTGTCCGTCACTTCCTGGCCGCGCACCAGACCTTCGGTCACGTCCATCGCGATCGTGCGCACAGTGGACTCACCGAGATGCTGCGCAACTTCCAGCACGAGGCGGATGTTGCCGTTCTTGGTCTCCAGCGAATTGAGAATGGCCGGGAGGTGGCCGCCCTGGAACTGAACGTCGACAACGGCGCCCATCACCTGGGTGACGCGACCGACCTGGTTAGCTGCTGTAGCCATGAAGCTCTCCTTCGAAATTCTTTACTTGAACGACCGTCGTGAGTTCGTGCGTCAGACCGCCTCGGCGCCGGAGATGATCTCGATCAGCTCCTTGGTGATCTGGGCTTGACGGGTTCGGTTGTAGATCTGGGTTTGCTTGCGGATCATTTCGCCGGCATTGCGGGTGGCGTTGTCCATCGAGCTCATCTGCGCGCCGTAGAACGATGCGTTGTTTTCCAGCAGCGCGCGGAAGATCTGGACCGCGAGGTTACGCGGCAGAAGACGGGTGAGGATCTCGTCCTCTTCCGGCTCGTATTCGTAAGACGTCGTGCTGGCGCCTGCGCCCTCCTCGACCATCAGCGGGATGACCTGCTGGGCGGTCGGGATTTGCGCGATCACCGAGCGGAAGCGCGAGTAGAACAGCGTGCAGACGTCGAACTCGCCGTTGTCGAAGCGCGCCAGAACCTTCTTGGCGATATCCTCGGCGTTGACGAAGCCGATCTGGCGTACGCTGCGCAGGTCGAGATGCTCGACGATCTGCTTGTCGAACAGGCGGCGGAGCTGCTCGTAGCCCTTGCGGCCGACGCAGAAGAACTTCACTTCCTTGCCCTGGTTCATCAGGGCCAGCGCGCGCTCGCGGGCGAGACGCACGATCGACGAGTTGAAGGCGCCTGATAGTCCGCGCTCGCCGGTGCAGACCAGCAGCAAATGAACCTGGTCCTTGCCGGTGCCGGCGAGCAGCGCCGGCGCACCGGGCGAACCCGCGGCAGCGCTGGCGATGTTGGAGATCACCGCGCTCATCTTGTCGGCATAGGGACGTGCAGCTTCCGCCGCCTGCTGGGCGCGGCGCAATCTGGAAGCAGCGACCATCTGCATGGCCTTGGTGATCTTTTGCGTCGCCTTGGTGGAGGCGATGCGGACGCGCATGTCTTTAAGTGACGCCATTCTTCGTTCACCCCGGCGATCAGCCTGTGGCTGGACCGCGACCCTATCCTGTCGTCATGCCCGGGCGTGTCCCGGACATCCACGTCTTCGTCTCCACGCAGTTACACGTGGATGGCCGGGACATCATTTGCGAAGACGCGCTTCGCGCTTTAGCCCGGCCATGACGGCTCTTTGTTACGCGAAGCTCTTCGCAAAACCTTCGACCACCGACTTCAGCTTGGCAGCGGAATCGTCGGAGAGGTCGCGGCTGTCGCGGATCGCGTTGAGAATGTCGACGTGCTTGCCGCGCAGCAGCGACAGCAGGCCGTCCTCGAACGCACGCACCTTGTTGACCGGCAGCGGATCGAGATAGCCGTTGGTGCCGGCCCAGATCACGCAAACCTGCTCTTCCATCTTCAGCGGCGAGAACTGCGGCTGCTTCAGGAGTTCGGTCAGGCGCGAACCGCGGTTCAGCAAGCGTTGGGTCGAGGCGTCGAGGTCGGAGCCGAACTGCGCGAACGCCGCCATTTCGCGGTACTGCGCGAGCTCACCCTTGATCTTGCCGGCGACCTTCTTCATCGCCTTGGTCTGCGCCGACGAGCCGACGCGCGACACCGACAGACCGACGTTCACCGCAGGACGGATGCCCTGGAAGAACAGGTCGGTTTCCAGGAAGATCTGACCGTCGGTAATCGAAATCACGTTGGTCGGGATGTAGGCCGACACGTCGTTGGCCTGGGTTTCGATCACAGGCAGCGCGGTGAGCGAGCCCGAACCGTGGTCCTTGCTGAGCTTCGCCGCGCGCTCGAGCAGGCGCGAATGCAGATAGAACACGTCGCCGGGATAAGCTTCGCGGCCCGGCGGACGGCGCAGCAGCAGCGACATCTGGCGGTAGGCGACGGCCTGCTTGGACAGATCGTCATAGATGATGACGGCGTGCATGCCGTTGTCGCGGAAATACTCGCCGATGGTGCAACCGGTAAACGGCGCGATGTACTGCATCGGCGCCGGGTCGGAGGCGGTGGCGGCGACGATGATCGAGTACTCGAGCGCGCCCTGCTCTTCCAGAACCTTCACGAACTGGGCAACGGTCGAACGCTTCTGGCCGATCGCGACGTAGACGCAATACAGCTTGATGTTCTCGTCGGGCTGCGCGTTGAGCGGCTTCTGGTTCAGGATGGTGTCGAGCGCGATCGCGGTCTTGCCGGTCTGGCGGTCGCCGATGATCAGTTCGCGCTGGCCGCGGCCGACCGGGATCAGCGCATCGATCGACTTGAGGCCGGTCGCCATCGGCTCGCTGACCGATTTGCGCGGAATGATGCCGGGCGCCTTGACGTCGACGCGCATGCGCTTGTCAGCCTGGATCGGACCCTTGCCGTCGATCGGGTTGCCGAGACCGTCGACAACGCGGCCGAGCAGGCCCTTGCCGACCGGCGCGTCCACGATGGCGCGGGTGCGCTTGACGGTCTGGCCTTCCTTGATTTCACGGTCGGCACCGAAAATAACGACACCGACGTTGTCGGTTTCGAGGTTCAGCGCCATGCCGCGCGTGCCGTTCTCGAACTCGACCATTTCGCCGGCCTGGACGTTGTCCAGACCATAGACGCGAGCGATGCCGTCGCCGACGGACAGCACCTGTCCGACTTCGGAGACTTCAGCTTCCTGGCCGAAATTCTTGATCTGGTCCTTGAGGATCGCGGAAATTTCCGCGGCGCGGATGTCCATCAGCCTGCCTCTTTCATCGCGTGCTTGATCGAATTGAGTTTGGTGCGAAGCGAACTATCGATCATGCGGCTGCCAAGCTTCACGACGAGGCCACCGATGATCGAGGGATCGATCTTCACGTTGAGCGCGACGTCCTTGCCGGTCACCGACTTCAGGGCAACCTTGAGGGCGTCGAGATTCTTGTCCGAAAGCGCTTCCGCGACCGTGACATCCGCGGTCGCCTCGCCCTTGAAGCGGGCGACGAGGGCGCGGTAGGCGCGGATGACGTCAGCCACCGCGAACAGGCGGCGATTGGCGGTCAGCACTTTGAGGAAATTGGCGGAGATGCCGGCGATGCCTGCCTTGTCCAGCACGGCCGAGAGGGCCCTGAACTGGGCATCAGCCGCAAAAACCGGACTGCGAACGAGGCGCTTGAGATCAGCGCTTTCGTTGAGCAGACCCTCGAACTTGTCGAGATCGGCTTTGACCTCGTCGACCACTTTCTGGTCGCGGGCCAGTTCAAACAAGGCCGTTGCATAACGGCCCGACACACCTGAAACGGACGTATCTTCTGCAGCCACAGACGCGCTCTTTTAGCTGTCAAACTCGCAAGGGAAAAACCGTCGCCACAAAGCGGCGCCTAGCGATCCAAGCCCTTGGAATTCAAGCGGGACTTTGATTCTCGGCCGACACGGGACGTGCCGGGTCCGTTAAAATCGCGGCTTTGCTAACATAGCAGGCGCGCACGTGCAACATGACGCCAAATTAAAGGCACGACCTTCTGTCGCCAGTTCGTCGCAGTTTGCGACACCTTTTAGGGTGGCCCACGCAGCGACCTGCCACGTCACGGAATTGCCGCGAGGGTTACGGCGCCCACACGCCCCATTCGTTCCTGCCCTCAGCGCATAGCGGCCATGAACACGGCTCGCTGAGCCGTGACTCCGCTCCGGCCGGCCTCCTCAGGCGAATACTTACCCAATTCTAAACGCAAAGAGTAACAACTTTGCTTTACAGTATTGGCAAGTAATCAATCAGTTAACGAATCGTTAAAGCGAAAGATTACGGAACATCGTTCGAATATCGATTCAGATCACAAGATATTTCATGACGACACGGAATGGATTTACTGCCCAATTCACGCCTTATTAGGAATCGAAACGCCATCCCGCTCGCAAACTGATGGGGGCTCCACTTGCCACATATGTGGCATTACTAGCGTAGGGACCACTAAATGCTGTCTTTGAAGACGCTGGGCACTGTGACCCGGCCGCGTACGGCGATCGCTTTCGTCGCTGCAACTCTCCTCGTCGGTGGAACTGCCACCGAAGCTTCCGCCAAATCCAGGCATCACCACCGGTACTCTCACCATCACCGCCATCACGCCCAGGACGACTCCAACGCGACCTCCGACTGGCGCAACGCCAATGCGTCGATGACGCCGTCGTCGGGCACGGGCCACAGCTTCTCGGGCATGGCCTCCTATTACGGCAACGAGTCCGGTAGCCGCACCGCCTCGGGCGCGCGCTTCAACCAGAACGCCATGACCGCGGCGCACCGTTCGCTGCCGTTCGGCACCAAGGTCCGCGTCACCCATGGCGGCCAGAGCGTCATCGTCACCATCAATGACCGCGGCCCGTTCGTGCGCGGCCGCGTGCTCGACCTCTCCACCGGCGCAGCCCGCGCCATCGGCCTCACCGGTGCCGGCGTCGGCCGCGTCACCGCGGAAGTCGTCTCCTAAAGGCGCGCTACAGCGCGTAAAATAAGCCCGTGGTCTTGGGGGACCACGGGCTTTTTTGTTGCTCCGTCATTCCGGCTCGTGTCCCGGACGCGCTGCAACGCTGCGCAGAGCCGGGACCCAGAAAAGCAACACGGCAATCTGTGGAGACATGGGCCCCGGCTCTGCAGCGCACCGTGCCGGACGATGCTTCGCATCGCCGGGGAGACGCTGCGCTGCGTCCGGGGCACGAGAGGAGCGATTACAAAAAGCTCTGCGGGTCGACGTCGACCTCGAGCTTCTGATTGCCCGTCGGCTTCGGACACACCGCGAGCCAGTTCCGCAAATAATCCGACAGGTCAAAGCCGCGCGCTGATTTCACCAGGATGCGAAAGCGATATCGCCCTTTGATCACGGCGAGCGGGGCTTCCGCCGGGCCCAGCACGACCACGCGCTCGTCGCGCGGTGCGAGTGCAACGAGACGGCGACCCAGGCCTTCCGCGCTCGGGCGATCGCCCGCAGAGATGATCAGGCTCGCAAGGCGCCCGAACGGCGGATACAGCGTGCGCTCACGCAAATCGATCTCGCTGTCGTAGAAGGCCTCGCGGTCGCAGGCGATCAGCGCCTTCATGACAGGGTGATCCGGCTGATGGGTCTGGAGATAGCCGACGCCGCGGCCCTGCTCGCGCCCCGCACGCCCGATCACCTGGTTGAGCAATTGCCAGGTGCGCTCCGCCGCACGCGGATCGCCGTTGCTCAAACCCAGATCCGCATCGACCACGCCGACGAGATTCAGCCGCGGGAAATTGTGGCCCTTGGCGACGAGCTGCGTGCCGATGATGATGTCGACGCGGCCCTCCGCGATCTCGTTGAGCTCGCTGCGCATCGTCTCGATCGAAGTGATGAGATCGCTCGACAGCACCATGGTGCGCGCATCCGGAAACAGCGCCGCCGCCTCCTCCTGCAAGCGCTCGACGCCGGGGCCGACAGCGACCAGCGATTCCTCCGCCGCGCAGTGCGGGCAGGTCTGCGGGCGCGGCATCGAGAAACCGCAATGGTGGCAGACCAGGCGCTGGCGAAAACGGTGATCGACCAGCCAGGCATCGCAGATGGTGCAGGCGAAGCGATGGCCGCAGCCGCGACACAAGGTCAGTGGCGCATAGCCGCGGCGATTGAGGAACAGCAGCGCCTGCTCGCGCTTTTCGACCGCCTTTTTGATCTCGGACGCCAGGCGCGGCGAGATGAAGCGGCCACGCGCAGGCGGCTCGCGGCGCATGTCGATCGCCTCGATATGCGGCATGTGCTGGCCGCCGAAGCGGGAGGGCAGTGCGACGCGTTGATAGCGGTTCTTGCGTGCATTGACTTCTGATTCGACCGATGGCGTCGCCGACGCCAGCACGATCGGGATTTTTGCGATATGTGCACGCACCACCGCCATGTCGCGGGCGTGGTAGTGCACGCCCTCGTCCTGCTTGTAGGCCTGGTCGTGCTCTTCATCGACGATGATGAGGCCGAGATTGGCATAGGGGAGAAACAGCGCCGAGCGCGCGCCGACCACGACCGGCGCGGTGCCTTCGGAGATCGCAGCCCAATTGCGCGCGCGGGTGCGCGGCGTGAGCTCGGAGTGCCACTCGATCGGGCGCACGCCAAAGCGTTGCGCGAAGCGATCGAGGAACTGGCCGGTCAGCGCGATCTCCGGCATCAGGATCAGCGACTGCTTTCCGCGGCGGATGGTTTCCGCGACAGCCTCGAAATAGACCTCCGTCTTGCCGGAGCCGGTGACGCCGTCGAGCAGCGCGACATGAAACGTGCCGTTGGCCGCGAGCGCGCGCATTGCATCGACGCCGGCGCGCTGCAGCGGCGAAAAATCCGGCCGGCCGAACTCGGGATCAGGCGCCGGCGGCGGCGGTGGCGGCGGCATCGGCTCGACCGTGAGCGTGCCTTCGTCGACGAGACCGTCGATCACGCCAGCGGAGACGCCGGCTTCCTTCGCGGCTTCCGATTTGGCATGCAGCAGCCCGTCCGACAACAGCTCGAGCACACGCGCCCGCGCCGGCGTCAGCCGCCGCGGGGGATCGCCTGTTAGCCGCACGCCGGCGCGGACGCGCTCGGGGCCAAGGTTCTCGCCCATCCGCAGGCACATGCGCAGCACCATGCCGCGCGGGCTCAGCGTGTAATTGGCGACCCAGTCGACGACCGCGCGCAACTCAGGCTTCAGGGCGGCAACATCGATCTTCTCGTTGACCTCCTTGAGGCGGTTGTGGAGGCGCGGATCGGGGTTGGCGTTCTCGCCCCAGACCACGGCGAGCACCTGGCGCGCGCCCAGCGGCACACCGACGAGATCGCCGGCCTTCAGCTCCATGCCCGCAGGCACCTTGTAGGAATAGGTCTGGTCGAGCGCGACAGGCACCAGCACGTCGACCATGCGGGTCGCGTTGGCGGAGGCGGTCGGGCTGCGCGACGTGTGATCCATGACCAGAGAATCGGAACCTTTTGGGGTCTCTTGGAGCCTGAAGGCTAGCCGCGCCGGGCCACCTTAGCGAACGATAAACGGATGTGATGCGATATACTGTGCGGAATCATTACGTCCAGAGCGCATGAGCAAAGCGGCCGCCCCACAGATCGAGCTCGCCAGCGCCGATCCCTCGATCGCGCAGGAGATGGCGCGTTGGCTGTCGCATCTCGGCACCGAGCGGCGGCTATCGCCGAAGACGCTGGAGGCGTATGCCCGCGACCTCAGGCAGTGCCTGGATTTCCTCTGTGCCCATTGGGGCGAGCGCGTGACGCTGGACCGATTCGCCTCGCTTGAAGCGACTGATATTCGCGCCTTCATGGCGATGCGCCGCGCCGACGATATTGCCGGCCGTTCACTGATGCGCGCGCTTGCGGGGCTGCGCTCCTTCGGCCGTTTCCTCGAACGCGAAGGCAAGGGCAAGGTCGGCGCACTCTCCGCGATCCGCGCGCCGAAGGTCGCCAAGACCCTGCCGAAGCCGTTGCCGATGGCATCGGCAAAACGCCTGGCCGACGCCGACGAACGCGCCGGCGAAGACCGCGAGACCTGGATCCTGGTGCGCGACGCCGCCGTGATGGCATTGTTGTACGGCTCGGGCCTGCGCATCTCCGAGGCACTCGGGTTGAAGCGACGCGAAGTGCCGAAGCCGGGCGAAGGCGACGTGCTGGTCGTGACGGGCAAAGGCAACAAAACGCGCATGGTGCCGGTGCTGCAGAACGTGCTGGCGCTGGTGCAGGACTATGTTGCGATGTGCCCGCACACGCTGACGCAGGACGGGCCGATTTTCGTCGGCGCGCGCGGCGGCCCGCTGAGCCCGCGCATCATCCAGCTCGCGATGGAGCGCTTACGCGGCGCGCTCGGCCTGCCCGACAGCGCCACGCCGCATGCGCTGCGCCATTCCTTCGCCACGCATCTGCTCTCGCGCGGCGGGGATTTGCGCGCGATCCAGGAATTGCTCGGCCATTCCTCGCTCTCGACGACGCAGATCTATACCGGCATCGATTCTGAACGCTTGCTGGAAGTCTATGCCAGTGCGCATCCGCGCCGATAATTCCTGACATCAAGCTGTCATAGCCAGCTCCAGGCGCGCATGCCCCTTGCGCAGGCCGCGCGGTTCGGTCAATCGTTGCGGAACCGAACAGGAGGGGATTCATGAGCGCACACGAAAGCATGGAGCACGCCGAGCATGCCGAGCACGCATCGGGCGAGAACAAGAAGATCGCGCTTCTGATCGCGGTGCTGGCGCTGTTCCTGGCGATCTCGGAGACGCTCGGCAAGGGTGCCCAGACCGAGTCGATCAGCAAGAACGTCGAGGCCTCCAACCTCTGGGCGTTCTTCCAGGCCAAGAGCATCCGCCGTACCGTCGTCCAGGCCGCGGCCGACCAGGGCAAGCTCACGCTCGGCAGCGCCACCGACGAGGCCATGAAGGCCGCGGTGCAAAAGCAGATCGACGACTGGCAGAAGACCGCGGCGCGCTACCGCTCCGAGCCCGAGACCGGCGAAGGCACCGAGCAGCTCGCCGAGAAGGCCAAGGAAGCCGAGCACGAGCGCGACGAGGCGACCGCGAAATATCATCATTTCGAGCTGGCGTCGGCCGCGTTCCAGATCGGCATCGTGCTGGCATCGGCGACGATCATCACCGGCATGTTGCCGCTCGCCTGGATCGCGGGGCTGTTGACGCTCGCCGGGCTCGGCATGACCGTGCTCGGCGCCTGGGCGCCGCATCTGTTGCATCTGCACGGGTGAGGGGCGGCTGCGCGGGGCGCTCAGCGCGCCTCGTGCACGCTCTTGCGGAAGCGCTGGATCAGGCGGAGCGTGCGCGAGGACCAGCCTTCGCCATTGCCTTTGAGCAGCTCCGCGATGCGGCGCTTGATCGGCTCGACCAGCTCGGTCGCCTTGGCGCGCAATCTCAGGACCAGCTCGTAGAGCCGCTCGAACCAGTGCATCTCCAGGAGCTTGTCGCGCGTGACGTCGAATACGAAGGCGGTGACGCCGACGCCGAGCATTTTTGCGAACAGGATCGTGAAGACCGCGCTGGTCCAGTATTCATGCGTGAGCAGCCACAGCCCGACCAGCTTGAGCGGAAACAGCGGGATGATCGGGACGACGAAGACGATCAACGTCATCGCGGGCGAGAGCGCATCGACGCGCTCCGACAGCCACTCCTTGAACCGCGCGAGCGGGATCAGTGCGACAACCCGCGCGACAACAGGCTCACAATGGTCCCATAGCCAAGCTTCGATCAGGAAGATGATCGCAAGCAGGACCCAGACCGGTTGAAGGAGGCGGCGCAGCATGTGTTTCCCGCCCGATTCGGCTCTGGGCGCGATCCTACATATGGATGGCCCGCTTGCCGACTGCAAGCGCGGCTTCCTTGACCGCTTCCGAGCGGGTCGGATGCGCGTGGCAGGTGCGCGCGAGATCTTCCGCACTGCCACCAAACTCCATGAGAACGCAGGCCTCATGGATCATTTCGCCGGCTTCGATGCCGATGATGTGCACGCCGAGCACGCGATCGGTCTTCGCATCTGCGAGAATCTTCACGAAGCCGTCGGTGGTCTGGTTGACCTTGGAGCGGCCGTTGGCGGTAAAGGGAAACTTCCCGACGGTATAGGCGACGCCGGCCTGCTTCAGCTCGTCCTCGGTCTTGCCGACAGAGGACACTTCCGGAGTGGTATACACGACGCCTGGAATAACGTCATAGTTCACGTGGCCGGCTTGGCCTGCGATGATCTCGGCAACGGCGACGGCTTCGTCCTCGGCCTTGTGCGCGAGCATGGGACCGGCGACGACGTCGCCGATGGCATAGACGCCCTTCAGGCTGGTGGCGAAATGCGGATCGATCTGCACGCGGCCGCGCGGGTCCAGCGCGACACCGGCTTCCTTCAGGCCGAGACCCTCGGTGTAGGGCACGCGTCCGATGCAGACGAGCACGACGTCGGCTTCCAGCGTCTCCGCAGTGCCGCCAGCGGCGGGCTCGATCGTCGCCTTCAACGTCTTGCCCGAGGTGTCGACGGCGGTGACCTTGGCCCCTAACTTGAACGCAAAGTCCTGCTTCTCGAGGATGCGCTGGAATTGCTTGGCGATTTCGCCGTCCATGCCGGGCAGGATGCGATCGAGGAATTCGACGACGACGACGTCAGCGCCGAGGCGCTTCCACACCGAGCCGAGCTCGAGGCCGATCACGCCCGCGCCGACGATCAGCAGCTTGCCGGGGACCTTGTCCAGCGCCAACGCGCCGGTGGACGACACGATGCGCTTCTCGTCGATCTCGATGCCCTTGAGGCGCGCGATGTCCGAGCCGGTGGCGATGACGATGTTCTTGGTCTCGATCACCTGCGACTTGCCGTCGGCGGAGACTTCGACTTTGCCGGTACCCAAGATCTTGCCGGTGCCCTTGAGTACGTCGACCTTGTTCTTCTTCATCAGGAACTCGACGCCCTTGACGTTGCCGTCGATGCCCTGCTGCTTGAAGTTCATCATCGCCGGAAGCTCAAGCTTCGGCGCGGAGACGCTGATGCCCATCTTGGCGAAGGAGTGCGCAGCTTCCTCGAACATTTCGGAGGCGTGCAGCAGCGCCTTGGACGGCATGCAGCCGACATTGAGGCAGGTGCCTCCGAGCGTGGCATTCTTTTCGACCACGGCGACTTTCATGCCGAGCTGGCTTGCGCGCACCGCGCAGACATAACCGCCAGGTCCGGTGCCGATGACGACGAGATCGTAGGTAGCCATGAGAGAAAGTCCCGTAGGTTTAGCGTTGTGAGGATGTGTCAGCGTCCGCGCGGCGCGTCAGCGTCCGCCGGACACATCGAGAGTTGCTGCAGTCACGTAGGAGGCCTCGTCCGACATCAGCCAGACGATGGCATTGGCGATTTCATCCGCGGTGCCGACGCGCTTCATCGGCACCAAATGGGCCAGGCGATGATGCCGATCGGGCTCGCCGCCGGAGGCATGAATTTCGGTATCGATCAGGCCGGGGCGAATGCCCGCGACGCGAATGCCTTCGCTCGCGACCTCAAAGCCGAGGCCGATGGTGAAGGAATCGATCGCACCTTTCGAGGCGGCATAGTCGACATAGGTGTTGGGCGCGCCGAGCTTGGCAGCAACCGATGACAGATTGACGATGACGCCGCCCTTGCCGCCATGTTTGGTCGACATCCGCTTCACCGCTTCGCGCGCGCAAAGGATGGAGCCGGTAACGTTGACCGCCAGCACGCGCTGGATGCGCTCGGCCGACATCTCATCGACGCGCACGCCGCTCTTGCCGACGATACCGCCATTGTTGACGAGCGCGGCGAGCGTACCGAACTTGTCGGCCGCCTTGAACAGATCCACGATGTCGCGCTCCTCGGCGACGTCGCACTTCACCGCGATTGCCTTGCCGTTGCCGGCCTCGATCTCGGCGACCACCTCGTCCGCGGCCTTGATGTTGCTGGCATAGCCGACCACGACGCGATAGCCGCGCGCGGCTGCCGCGAGCGCAGTCGTACGACCAATGCCGCGGCTGCCGCCGGTGATGACAACGACTTTATCGGTCACATCAGCCTCCATGGTTCGACAGGCGCCGTCGCTGATATTGCGACGGCGCTCGCAGAGCATCAGGGATCAGAGATCGAGCACCAGGCGTGCCGGATCTTCCAGGCTCTCCTTGACGCGAACCAGGAAGGTGACGGCTTCCTTGCCGTCGATCACGCGGTGATCGTAGGACAGCGCCAGATACATCATCGGGCGGACCTCGATCTTGCCGCCGACGACCATCGGGCGATCCTGGATCTTGTGCATGCCGAGGATGCCGGACTGCGGCGCGTTCAGGATCGGGGTCGACATCAGCGAGCCGTAGATGCCGCCATTGGTGATGGTGAAGGTGCCGCCCTGCATCTCGTCGATCTTGAGCTGACCGTCGCGGGCGCGGCGACCGAAATCGGCGATGCCCTTCTCGATGTCGGCGATCGACTTGTTGTCGCAATCGCGCACCACGGGAACGACGAGGCCCTTGTCGGTGCCGACGGCAACGCCGATGTGGTAGTAGTTCTTGTAGATCAAATCGGTGCCGTCGATCTCGGCGTTGACGGCCGGGATGTCCTTGAGCGCCTGCACGACGGCCTTGGTGAAGAAGCCCATGAAGCCGAGCTTCGAGCCGTGCTTCTTCTCGAACGCATCCTTGTAGTGGGCACGCAGCGCCATGACGTTGGTCATGTCGACCTCGTTGAAGGTCGTCAGCATGGCCGCGGTGTTCTGCACGTCCTTGAGGCGGCGCGCGATGGTCTGGCGCAGACGGGTCATCTTGACGCGCTCTTCGCGGGCGGCGTCATCGGCCGGCGAAGCGCTGCGCACCTGAACGGCAGCGGCAGGCTGGTTGACCGGGGTCGGCGCGGAGGCCGCACGCTCGATCGCGGCGAGCATGTCGCCCTTGGTGACGCGGCCATCCTTGCCCGAGCCGGGAACGGTCGAAGCGTCGACGCCGGTTTCGGCCGAGAGTTTTCGCACCGAGGGCGCGAGCGGCGCATCGGCCGGCGGGGCCTTCGCGGCAGCCGGAGCAGCAGCGGCGGGCGCCGGGGCAGCCGCGGGCTTGGCGGGCGCAGCAGCAGGCTTCGCAGCACCGGCAGCACCTTCGGTGATCTGGCCGAGCAACGCGCCGACCGCAACCGTCGTGCCATCAGCAGCGATGATCTCGCTCAGCGTGCCGGCGGAGGGCGCGGGGACTTCGATGGTGACCTTGTCGGTCTCGAGCTCCACCAAGGGCTCGTCGACGGCGACGGCGTCGCCGGCCTTCTTGAACCAGCGGCCGATGGTGGCCTCGGTGACGGATTCGCCGAGCGTCGGCACACGAATTTCAGTCATGGTCTTTTCCTTAAGGGATCGCCAATGCGGTCATGAATTCCTGATGTCATGCCCCGCGAAGGCGGGGCATCCAGTACTCCGCGGCGTTCGTGGTCTTCACGACCGTCACGGCGTACTGGATCGCCCGCCTTCGCGGGCGATGACAGCGTCCTAAAAAACTTACTAGCTCAATGCTTCGTCCAGGAACGCCTTCAGCTGCGCCTGATGCTTGGACATCAGACCAGTGGCGGTCGCGGCGGAGGCGGCGCGACCGACATAACGCGGACGCCGGCTCGCACCGTTCACCTGATTCAGCACCCATTCCAGATAGGGCTCGATGAAGTGCCAGGCGCCCATATTGCGCGGCTCTTCCTGGCACCAGATCACTTCCGCCTTCTTGAAGCGGGACAGCTCGGCCACCAGCGCCTTCAGCGGCACTGGATAAAGCTGTTCGACGCGCATCAGGTAGATGTCGTCGATGCCGCGCTTCTCGCGCTCCTCGTAGAGGTCGTAATAGACCTTGCCCGAGCACAGCACGATGCGGCGGATCTTGTCGTCCGGAACGAGCTTGATCGCCTCGTTCGGCAGCATCTGGGCGTCATCGTACAGGATGCGGTGGAAGGTCGTGCCCTTGGCGAGCTCTTCCAGACGCGAGACTGCCCGCTTGTGACGCAGCAGCGACTTCGGCGTCATCAGGATCAGCGGCTTGCGGATCTCGCGATGAAGCTGGCGGCGCAGCACGTGGAAATAGTTCGCCGGCGTGGTCGGGTAGACCACCTGCATGTTGTCTTCCGCGCACATCTGGAGATAACGCTCCAGACGCGCCGAGGAGTGCTCCGGTCCCTGGCCCTCATAGCCATGCGGCAAGAGGCAGACGAGGCCGGACATGCGCAGCCATTTGCGTTCGCCCGAGGAGATGAACTGGTCGAACACGACCTGCGCGCCGTTGGCGAAGTCGCCGAACTGCGCTTCCCACAGCGTCAGCGTGTTCGGCTCGGCGAGCGAGTAGCCGTATTCGAAGCCGAGCACGGCTTCTTCCGACAGCAGCGAGTTGATGACCTCGTAATGGCCCTGCTCGTTGCCGAGATGGTTGAACGGCGTGTAGCGGCTCTCGTCCTCCTGGTCGATCAGAACCGAGTGACGCTGCGAGAACGTGCCGCGCTCCGAATCCTGGCCCGACAGGCGGACGTGATGGTTTTCGTTGAGCAGCGTGCAGAACGCCAGCGCCTCGCCGGTCGCCCAGTCGATGCCGGCACCGGTGTCGATCGCCTTCGAGCGGTTCTCGAGGAAACGCTGGATGGTGCGGTGAGCGCGGAAACCGTCCGGCACCTTGGTGATCTTGCGGCCGATGTCCTTCAGCTCGGTGATGTCGACGCCGGTGACGCCGCGCCGCGCATCTTCTTCCTGATCGGCGATCTTGAAGCCGGCCCACTTGCCGTCGAGCCAGTCGGCCTTGTTGGGCTTGTAGCCCGCGCCGGCTTCCAATTCGGCGTCCAGCCGCGCGCGCCAGTCAGCCTTGGCCTTCTCGACCTCACCCTCGGTCAGCACGCCCTCGCTGATCAGGCGGCGGGAGTAGAGCTCCAGCGTCGTCGGATGAGCCGCGATCTTCTTGTACATCACCGGCTGGGTGAATGCCGGCTCGTCGCCCTCGTTATGGCCATGCCTGCGGTAGCAGAACATGTCGATGACGACGGGCTTGTGGAATTTCTGCCGGAACTCGGTCGCGACCTTGGCCGCGAACACCACGGCTTCCGGATCGTCGCCGTTCACGTGGAAGATCGGCGCGTCGATCATCTTCGCCACGTCGGACGGGTAAGGCGAAGAACGAGAATAACGCGGATAGGTGGTGAAGCCGATCTGGTTGTTGACGATGAAGTGCACGGAGCCGCCGGTGCGGTAGCCCTTCAGGTCCGACAGACCGAAGCATTCGGCGACCACGCCCTGGCCCGCGAACGCTGCGTCGCCATGCATCAACAGCGGCATCACCGAGATGCGCTGGTCCGGCGGATCGCCGTGCTGGTCCTGCTTGGCGCGAACCTTGCCGAGCACCACGGGATCGACGATCTCGAGATGCGAGGGGTTGGCGGTCAGCGACAGATGGATGCGGTTACCGTCGAACTCGCGGTCCGAGGACGCGCCGAGGTGATATTTGACATCGCCGGAGCCTTCGACCGCGTCCGGGTTCGCCGAACCGCCCTTGAACTCGTGGAACAGCGCGCGATGGGCCTTGCCCATCACCTGCGTCAGAACGTTGAGGCGGCCGCGATGCGGCATGCCGACCACGACTTCCTTCACGCCGAGATTGCCACCACGCTTGATGATCTGCTCGAGCGCCGGGATCAGCGATTCACCGCCGTCGAGGCCGAAGCGCTTGGTGCCGGTGAACTTGGTATCGCAGAACTTTTCGAAGCCCTCGGCTTCGACCAGCTTCATCAGGATGGCGCGGCGACCTTCGCGGGTGAAGGAGATTTCCTTATCCGGCCCTTCGATGCGCTCCTGGATCCAGGCCTTCTGCGCAGCATTGGTGATGTGCATGAATTCGACGCCGAGCGTCTGGCAGTAGGTGCGCTCGCAGATCGCGGTGATTTCGCGCAGATTGGCGTATTCGAGACCGAGCACGTGATCGAGGAAGATCTTGCGGTCGAAATCGGCTTCGCTGAAGCCGTAGGTGCGGGGGTCGAGCTCTTCGCGGTTACGCGGGGCTTCGATGCCGAGCGGATCGAGTTTGGCGTGGAAATGACCACGCATGCGGTAGGAGCGGATCAGCATCAGCGCGCGGACGGAGTCGCGCGTGGCCTGGAGTACGTCGGCGGAGGAAAGATCGGCACCCTTGGCCTTGGCGGCGATCTTGGCACCGACCGCTTTCTCGACTTCAGCCCAGTTGCCGTCGAGGGCAGAGGTCAGATCGTCCTTCGGGGTCAGCGGCCAGTTGTCGCGCTCCCAGGACGGCCCCTCGGCGTTCTTCCGGACGTCAGCGGGCTTGTCGTTGAGGCTCTTGAAGAACTCCTGCCACTCGGCATCGACCGAGGACGGGTCCTTCTCGTAGCGGGCGTAGATTTCGTCGATGTAGGTGGCGTTGGTGCCCTGCAAAAAGGAGGAGAGGGCAAAGGCTGCGTTCGCGTCTTGGCGAGACATACTGGGTTCCTGGCGATTTCGGTTCGCGCATAACAAACGGCGCTGGCGTCGAGCGCCCCGGCAGAGGCTCGACGCGACAGGCACCATTTACCCTATTTGCTGCGAAACTTCGCCCGGAAAAGTACGAAGAAGTGAATTAGCCTTTCAATTTTTCGGCAAGCGTGTGACCGAGGCGCGCCGGCGACGGCGACACTGTAATCCCTGCGGATTTCATCGCGTCGGTCTTGGAACCGGCGTCGCCCTTGCCACCCGAAATGATCGCGCCGGCGTGGCCCATGCGGCGGCCGGGAGGTGCCGTGACGCCGGCGATGAAACCGACCATCGGCTTCTTGCGACCGCGCTTGGCCTCGTCCTTGAGGAACTGGGCGGCGTCCTCCTCAGCGGAACCGCCGATCTCGCCGATCATGATGATCGATTCGGTCTTGGGGTCGCCGAGCAGCATTTCCAGCACGTCGATGAACTCGGTTCCCTTGACCGGATCGCCGCCGATGCCGACCGCAGTGGTCTGGCCGAGGCCTTCCTGGGAGGTCTGGAACACGGCTTCATAGGTCAGGGTGCCGGAGCGGGAGACGATGCCGACGGAGCCGGTCTTGAAGATGTTGGCCGGCATGATGCCGATCTTGCACTCGCCGGCGGTCATGACGCCCGGGCAGTTCGGCCCGATCAGGCGCGACTTGGAACCGGCCAGCGAGCGCTTCACGCGGACCATGTCGATGACCGGAATGCCCTCGGTAATGCAGACGATCAGCGGGATCTCGGCGTCGATGGCTTCGCAGATCGCGTCGGCTGCGCCGGGCGGCGGCACGTAGATCACCGATGCGTCGGCACCGGTCTTCTCACGCGCCTCACGCACGGTGTCGAACACCGGCAGGTTCAGATGGGTCGAACCGCCTTTGCCGGGCGAGGTGCCGCCGACCATTTTGGTGCCGTAAGCAATCGCAGCCTCGGAGTGGAATGTGCCGTTCTTGCCGGTAAAGCCCTGGCAGATGACCTTGGTGTTCTTGTCGATCAGGATGGACATTTTACTTAGCTCCGAGCGTCTGCTGCGAGGTGTTCTGCATAAACATTATCGAGGAATTGTTGGGGTGGTAGATCGTCATCGTTGGTTTGCCCATACATCCATCGCCTCATCTGGCTTGACGGATGGTAGGGCGTCTTGCCCGTCCCGATGACGACAAACCATTGTCGTTGCCTGGCTTGGTCGCGCGCTTCAAACAGCCAATATCGCCTCTCCAGATCCGTACGTTCGGCACATGGGCCGCGGGCGCTGAACGTCGTCGGCTCCTCGCTGGGCACATAGTGGTAGTGGCAGTTACGGAGGTAATCCTCGATCTCGGGCAGCGAATATGGGCAGGACCCAGGAAGCCGATCCATGCTCGGTACATCATCAGAAGCCAACGGAAGTCCCACCATATCCGCCCCTCACGACACACGCCTGTACGTACCGGTGAGCACGTCGGCCCAGCCTTCCGCATCCGGCGAGAACTGGATCTTCAACGAGTAGGAATCGTCGTCGATGATTTCGTAGACGTGGCGCGCGTTGCCGCGGAGCGAGCCGCGCACCAATGTCAGGGTCTTGCCGACCCACCCGCCGGAGGCGGGCGAGGGCGGCGTGTAGCCGAGCGAATCGTACCAGAACAATTTGTAGGTCCGGTCCTCACGATCGTAGGTGAAGAGGCCGTGGGTGGCGAAGATCGGCTTGCCGTCGCGCATCTGGACACTGTCCTGGATCAGATAGAAGCCGTTGAGATCCATGCGCGCGACGGTGTGCGAGGTGGCCGGGCCGCCGCTGGTCCAGCGCGACGGGAAGACCATCTCTTCACCATTCCATTCGCCGGCGAACGCGGCGAGACGCGCGTGCTCTGCAAGCGGGGATGATGCGGAGAGATGGTCCTGGGCCATGGCCTTAGCCTCCCTTGACGGCCTTCACGATCTTCTGCGCGGCGTCGTCGAGATTGTCGGCGGGCACCACGTTCAGGCCGGATTCACGGATGATCTTCTTTCCGAGCTCGACATTGGTGCCTTCGAGGCGAACCACCAGCGGCACGCTGAGGCCGACTTCACGAACCGCGGCCGTGACGCCCTCGGCGATCACGTCGCACTTCATGATACCACCGAAGATGTTGACCAGGATGCCCTTCACGTTGGGATCCGCGGTGATGATCTTGAACGCGGCCGCGACCTTCTCCTTGCTGGCGCTGCCGCCAACGTCGAGGAAGTTCGCCGGCGCCATGCCGTAGAGCTTGATGATGTCCATCGTCGCCATGGCGAGACCGGCGCCGTTGACCATGCAGCCGATATTGCCGTCGAGGGTGACGTAGTTGAGGTCGTACTTGGACGCCTCGATTTCCTTGGCGTCTTCTTCGGTCTCGTCGCGCAGCGCGAGCACTTCGGGGTGACGGAACAGCGCGTTGTCGTCGAATGACACCTTGGCGTCGAGCACGCGGAGCTGGCCCTGCTTGGTCACGACCAGCGGGTTGATCTCCAGCATCGACATGTCCTTGGCGACGAAGGCCGCAAACAGCTGCGCGGTGAGCTTTTCCGCCTGCTTGGCGAGATCACCTGAGAGCTTCAGCGCGTTGGCGACGGTGCGGCCGTGATGGCCCATGATGCCGGTCGCGGGATCGACCGAGAAGGTCACGATCTTCTCGGGGTTGTTGTGCGCGACGTCCTCGATGTTGACGCCGCCCTCGGTCGAGACGACGAAGGAGACGCGCGAGGTTTCGCGGTCGACCAGGATCGAGAGATAGAATTCCTTGTCGATGTCGGAGCCGTCCTCGATGTAGAGGCGGTTGACCTGCTTGCCGGCGGGACCGGTCTGGATCGTCACGAGGGTTGCGCCGAGCATCTGCTTGGCGAACTCAGCGACCTCTGCGGTCGACTTGGCGATGCGGACGCCGCCCTTGTCGCCGGCGGAGGCTTCCTTGAACTTGCCCTTGCCGCGGCCGCCGGCGTGGATCTGGCTCTTCACGACATAGACCGGGCCCGGCAGCGCCTTGGCGGCGGCATCGGCGTCGCTCGCTTTAAGGACCGGAACGCCCTTGGAGATGGCTACGCCGAACTCGCTCAGCAGCGCTTTGGCCTGATATTCGTGGATATTCATATCGTCGCTCCCTGAACCCGCGGGCGGTGACCCCTAAAGGCCCACCTCAGTCTTGTGGCTGGCATACCATATACCACAGGAACTGCAACCCGGATTCTTTGACATCGAAATCGCGGAACCGAACCTCGTCCAGCCTTCAACAATGGTTGCAGCCGGGGTCCGGAAATGAAACCGCCGAAGACCGGGTTTCGGTCTTCGGCGGGACTTGCTTGCCCTTAGCGGCCGAGAAGATCGGGGGCGATCTTCTTGCAGGCGTCGACCAGGCCCTGCACGGCGCCAACCGACTTGTCGAAGGCCTCACGGTCCTTGCCGGCGAGCTCGATCTCGACGACGCGCTCGACACCCTTGGAGCCGATCACGACGGGCACGCCGACATACATGTCCTTGACGCTGTATTCGCCGTTCAGATACGCGGCGCAGGGCAGCACGCGCTTCTTGTCGCGCAGATAGCTCTCGGCCATCGCGATGGCGGAGGCGGCCGGCGCGTAGAAGGCCGAACCGGTCTTGAGCAGGTTCACGATCTCGGCGCCGCCGTTGCGGGTGCGGTCGACGATCTCGTCGAGGCGCGCCTGCGAGGTCCAGCCCATCTTGACGAGGTCGGGCAGCGGGATGCCGGCGACGGTGGAGTACTTCACCAGCGGCACCATGGTGTCGCCATGGCCGCCGAGCACGAAGGCGGTGACGTCTTCGACGGAGACGTTGAACTCATCGGCCAGGAAGTAGCGGAAGCGCGACGAATCCAGCACACCGGCCATGCCGACGACCTTCTTGTGCGGCAGGCCCGAAGCCTTCTGCAGCGCCCAGACCATCGCGTCGAGCGGGTTGGTGATGCAGATGACGAAGGCATCGGGGGCGTATTTCTTGATGCCCGCACCGACCTGCTCCATGACCTTGAGGTTGATGGAGAGGAGGTCGTCACGGCTCATGCCGGGCTTGCGCGGCACGCCGGCGGTGACGATGCAGACCTTGGCGTTGTCGAGCGCTTCATAGGAATTGGCGCCGGTATAGTGCGCGTCGAAGCCATCGACCGGCGAGGACTGCGCGATGTCGAGCGCCTTGCCCTGCGGCACGCCCTCGGCGATGTCGAACATCACGACGTCGCCCAGTTCTTTCAGGCCGATGAGGTGAGCCAGCGTTCCGCCGATCTGGCCGGAGCCAATCAAAGCAATCTTGTCGCGCGCCATGTGAACCTGTCCTTTAGACACGTGAGGGAAAAACTGAATGGGTGGTTATCCCTTTCGCTTCGCCCGTTCAAGTCGCCGGATGCCCAATTGTCGGGCTTGCCTCGCATTCGAGCGCATCCCTGTCATTCCCGGGCGCGCGTGAGCGTTAACCCGAAAGTCACGCACCAGATTTCGAACGCGCCGGCGAAGGCGGGCGCGGTCGAAATGACAGCGCTGACAAATAGGACTTAAGTCTCGACCAGACCCTTGGTGGAGCCGCTGGCGGTGGAATCCTTGCGGCCGTGAGGCAGCGCCAGATAGGATTCCGAGCTCATCTCGATCAGGCGCGACGAGGTCCGCTTGAACTCCATCGCCTCGGTGCCTTCGTGGGCGAGATAGAGCGAGATCGGATTGGCATCCGCCGAGGCCATCAGCTTCACGGCATTGTCATAGAGCGTGTCGATCAGCGTGATGAATCGCTTGGCGGCGTTGCGCTGGGTGACGTCCATCACTGGAATATGGTCGACCAGGATGGTGTGATAGTCGTGCGCCAGCCTGAGGTAGTCGGATGCACCGAGCGGCTTGTCGCAGAGATCGGCGAAGGTGAAACGCGCCACGCCGTGGGCCGAGCACGGCACATGCAAGGTGCGGCCCTTGATCTGGATGTCGCGCGACTTGCATTTGGCGTTGCCCGTCATCTTGGCCCAGGCTTTGTTGAGTGCGGCGTCGGCGTCGCCATCCGCAGGCGTCAGCCACATCGGCACGCCCTGAAGTTTTTCCAGCCGGAAGTCGGTGCGCGCATCGAGCCGCGAGACATCCATGTGGTCGGTGATCTGCTTGATGAAGGGCAGGAACAGCGCACGGTTCAAGCCGCCCTTGTAGAGATCGTCGGGCGCAACGTTGGAGGTCGCAACCACGATGGTGCCGAGCTCGAACAGCTTGGCAAACAGGCGGCCGAGGATCATCGCGTCCGCGATGTCGGTGACGTGGAATTCGTCGAAGCAGAGCAGCCAGCTCTCCTCGAAGATCGCATGCGCGGTCAGCGCAATGACGTCGCCATCAGGGATCTGTCCGCGCGCAATGCTCTGGCGATAGTCGTAGATGCGCTCATGCACATCGGCCATGAATTCGTGGAAATGCGCGCGGCGTTTGTGCTCGACGGCCGAATGCTGGAAGAACAGATCCATCAGCATGGTCTTGCCGCGGCCGACCTCGCCATGGATGTAGAGCCCGCGCGGCGCCTCGTCCTTGTCGCCACCGCTGAACAGGCGGGCGAGCAGACCCTGCTTGCGGTTCGGCTTGTAGTTCGTGAGCCGCAAATCGAGCGCCGCATAGGCCTCGGCCACTTCGGCCTGCGCAGCATCGGGCTCGATCGCGCCTGACGCAATCTGGGCCTGGTAGGCTTCGCTGAAGGAGGAGTTCAGGGTGGAGAGCATCGCCCTTTACCGCCAGAGACCGGCGGAAATTGCAAGCCGTGAATTGGTGCGGGGCGCTATGCGCTTTCTTCTCCCTCGCCCCGCTTGGGGGGAGAGGTGAAGGCAGAAGCTACTCACACAGCTCGTAGGCATCCTCGACCACATACGGCCCGCCGCCGGTCGATGCACGCGAGGAGAACAGCACGAACCGCTCCGCCATGAACGCCTTGCTCGGGAAGTAGCCACGGATCGAGAGATAGTCGGCGACGTCGCGGTCGGAAGCGTCGTGCAGCCGGGCCAGCGTGACATGCGGGATGAACTTGCGCCCCTCAGGGTCAAGACCGATCCGCTGCATCATGCGCTCGAGCTCGGCCTGCAATTCCATCAGCGGCTTGCTCGGTGCGATAGTGGCCACCACCGCGCGCGGCTTGCGGCCGCCGAAGCTTTGCAAACCCTGCACCTTCACTTCGAACGGCTTGCGATCGACGCGAAACAGCATCGAGGCGATCTCGTTGGCTGACATGCCGTCGATATCGCCGATGAAGCGCAGGGTGACGTGATAATTTTCGGGATCGATCCAGCGGGCGCCCGGAAGGCCACCTCGCAAATTGGAAAGCGTCTGGCAGACCTCTGCCGGGATTTCCAGGCCAGTGAACAAACGCGGCATCGTTTCGCACTCCCGATGCTTGGGCATGATCCCTGGGAAGGATCATATCCAAATTTTAGAGCCGGCGACGAATCATCTGTACTCTAATTCCTATCGCAGTTGTGTGACTCTGCGAAGTGTTGCCAAGGCTACACCGGGAAAACCCCGGGTATTAGGGTTAGCGTTGCCTGCTTTTCAACGGCGTTGCTCGCCGATCGTGCGCACGAATGCCTCTACGGTGGGCAGCATCTTGCCAACGATGATGTCGACGCCTTCAGCGGTCGGATGAATGCCATCGGCCTGGTTGAGCTTGGCGTCGGCGGCGACTCCATCGAGGAAGAATGGATAGAGCGCCACGTCAAATTGTTTTGCCAAATCCGGATAAATCGAATTGAAGCGCGCGCCATAGTCCGCGCCGAAATTCGGCGGCGCCAGCATGCCACACAGCATCACGGCGATCTTGCGCGCCTTGAGACGTTGAACGATGTCGGTCAGCGCGGCCCGCGTCAAGTCGGGGTCGATGCCGCGCATCGCGTCGTTGGCGCCAAGTTCGACGATGACGCCCTCGGTTCCGTCGGGCACGGACCAGTCAAGTCGGTCGCGGCCGCCCGACGAGGTGTCGCCCGACACGCCGGCGTTAATCATATCGACCGCTATGCCTTTGGCCTGCAAGGCCTTTTGAAGTTTCGCGGGAAACGCCTCCTGGGCCGGAAGGCCAAGGCCGGCGCTCAAGCTATCGCCGAGAGCGACAAGCTTGATCGGTTTCGTCGCATCCGCCCCGGCGGGACCAGCGATCGTCATCAAAGCGAGCAACAACACGGCTATGTGCACGAAGAATCCGTAACGCCTCTCGACCCCGCGTGCGGAGTTGCCATATGACCGGACCATGGACATCAGGATCGATCCCTCTTCGCTTGCCGGCACCACGCCGGACACCATCGCCATCTCCAACGTCAATCTCTCATTGGGGTCGGGGGCGGCACGCGTTCACATCCTCAAGGATATCAGCTTGCGCGTCGGCTCGGGGGAGACGATCGGCCTGATCGGCCCGTCAGGCTCGGGCAAATCCACGCTGCTGATGGTGATGGCGGGGCTGGAGCGTCCTGATAGCGGAGAGGTGGTGGTGTCAGGCACGCCTTTCAATGCCCTCGACGAGGACGCACTGGCCCGCTTTCGCGGCCGCGAGGTCGGCATCGTCTTCCAGTCCTTCCATCTGATCCCGACCATGACGGCGCTCGAGAATGTCGCGGTGCCGCTCGAACTCGCCGGCAATCCCGATGCCAACAAGCGCGCGGCGGAAGAACTGCAATCGGTCGGGCTCGGTGACCGCCTGCATCATTATCCGACGCAGCTTTCCGGCGGCGAGCAGCAGCGCGTCGCGCTTGCGCGCGCGCTGGCGCCCGACCCCGCCATTCTCGTCGCAGACGAGCCGACCGGCAATCTCGACGAGGCCACCGGAAAACAGATCGTCGACCTGCTCTTCACCAAGCATGCCGAGCGCGGCATGACGCTGGTGCTGGTGACGCATGATTCCTCGCTCGCGCATCGCTGCGATCGCGTCATCCGCCTGCGGTCGGGCCGCATCGACACGCAGACGACCAAAGCATGAGCGTCGCTGTCGAACCGTTTGTGAAGCCGAACGGCATCGCGCTGTCGCTGCGCTATGCCATGCGCGAATTGCGTGGCGGCTTGCGCGGTTTTTACGTTTTCATCGCCTGTATCGCGCTCGGCGTGATGGCGATCGCTGGCGTCGGCTCGGTGTCGGCGAGTCTCAGCGATGGTCTCGCGCGCGAGGGACGCACGCTGCTTGGCGGTGACGTGTCGTTCGTGCTGTTCCAGCGCGAGGCGAAGCCCGAGGAAGTCGCGTTCCTGCGCTCGCGCGGCACCGTCTCCGTGGCCGCCACCTTGCGCGGCATGGCGCGTTCGGCCGAGGGAAAGCTGGCGCTGGTCGAGATGAAGGCGGTCGACGACACCTATCCGATGCTGGGACAATTAACGCTGACACCGCCGCTGCAGATGTCCGACCTCATCGCAGAACGTGACGGCGCGTTCGGCGCCGCTGCGGATCCGACGCTGCTGGCGCGGCTGTCGCTCAAGATCGGCGACCGAGTCACCGTTGGATCTGCGACCTTCCAGATCCGCTCGAGCGTCGAGACCGAGCCCGACAAGCTCGCCGGCGGTATCGGCTTCGGCCCGCGCTTCCTGATCAGCGAAGCCGGACTGCGCGCGACCGGCCTCATTCAGCCCGGCAGCCTGGTGCGCTGGGTCTATCGCGTGAAGCTGCCCGACACCGCCAACAGCGACCGAGCCACCGACGCTTTCATCGCCGACGCGCGCAACGCCGCGCCGCAGGCTGGCTGGGAAGTGCGCAGCCGCTCCAATGCCTCGCCGCAGCTCGAGCGCAATATCAGCCGCTTCACGCAGTTCCTGACGCTGGTGGGCCTCGCTGCGCTACTGGTCGGCGGTGTCGGCGTTGCCAACGCCGTGAAGAGCCATATCGACCGCCGGCTCGAGGTGATCGCGGCCCTCAAGGCCGTCGGCGCCACCGGGCGCGATGTGTTCGGCATTTATCTCGCGCAAGTCATCTTGCTCGCCGGGATCGGTTCGGTGATTGGGCTGGCGCTCGGCGCCGCGATGCCATTTGCCATCGTCGGCTTGTTCGGCAAGATGCTGCCGCTGCCGGTGGTGCCGGCCGTTCATGCCGACGAGCTTGCACTGTCCTTCGTCTACGGCCTCCTCACCGCGCTCGCCTTCGGCCTGTGGCCGCTCGGGCGCGTGCACGACGTGCCAGTGGCTGCGCTGTTCCGCGATACCGTCGCCGCCGAATGGCACCGGCCGCGCCTGGGCTATGTCCTGTTCATGGGTGTCGTCGTCGCGCTGCTCGTCGCCGTCGTGGTCGGATTGTCTTTCGACAAGCGCATCGCCGCGGTGTTCGTCGCCTCCTCCGTCGTCGTGTTCGCGGTGCTGCGCGGCGTTGCCGCCGTGCTGATGGCCATCGCGCGAAAACTGCCGCGCACGCGCTTCACCATGCTGCGGCTGGCGATCGCCAACATCCACCGGCCGGGCGCGCTGACGCCCTCGGTCGTGCTCTCGCTCGGGCTTGGCCTCGCCGTGCTCGTGACCATCACCCAGATCGACGGTAATCTGCGCCGGCAGTTTCTCGCCGCGCTACCCGATCGAGCGCCGTCGTTCTACTTCATCGATATTCCGAGCACGCAGGCTGCGCCCTTCGACGATTATCTCAAGCAGATCGCGCCGGGCGCGAAGGTCGAGGACGTGCCGATGCTGCGCGGGCGCATCGTCGCCGCCCGCGGCGTCCGCGCCGAGGACCTCAAGCCGTCAACCGATTCCGAATGGGTGCTGCAGAGCGACCGCGGGCTGACCTATACCGGCGAGTTGCCGAAGGGCTCCAAGGTGGTCGAGGGCGAATGGTGGGCCGCGGACTATTCCGGTCCGCCGCTGGTCTCGATGGAGAAGAAGATCGCCGACGGCCTTGGCTTGAGGCTCGGCGACGAAATCGTGGTCAACGTGCTCGGCCGCGACATTCCGGCGAAAATCGGCAATCTCAGGACCATCGACTGGCAGGGGCTCGGCATCAATTTCGTGCTGGTGTTTTCGCCGAACGCGTTCAAGGGCGCGCCGCACACCCACATCGCGACGCTGACCGAAGCCGGCGGCGATGCCTCAGGCGATGGCAAGATCATCAAGCAGGTCGCGGACGCTTACCCAATGGTGACGAGCGTGCGCGTGCGCGAGGTGATGGAAACGGTCGGCGCTGTGGTGACCAATCTCGCGCTCGCGATCCGCGGTGCCAGCGCCGTGACCCTGATCTCGGCGATCCTGGTGCTGGGCGGCGCGCTCGCCGCCGGTCATCGCCACCGCGTCTATGATGCGGTGATCCTGAAGACGCTCGGCGCCACGCGGCTGCGGTTGCTCGGCGCCTACGCGCTGGAATATCTCCTGATCGGTCTTGCCACTGCCGTGTTCGGCGTGATTGCCGGCAGCATCGCCGCCTGGATGATCGTGACGCGGCTGATGACGCTGACTTTCGTCTGGCAGGCCGCAAGTGCGGCCGGCGTGGTTGCCGCCGCCCTGGTTGTCACCGTCGGGCTCGGCCTCGCCGGCACGCTGCTGGCGTTGAACAAAAAGCCCGCCACAGTGTTGCGGAATTTGTGACAAAAGGTAGCGGTTGGCCGCGCGGGACCGGAATCGCACGATTCCTGCGATTAACCACGCCTGCTTGTCAGGTTCACGTCAGGATTGCGCGCAAGGGCGACATTCAGCCGCGCGTGGACCGTTGCAGCGAATGTGTTAGTTTCCCACATATCGGATGGGTTCGGAGCCCCGATCGTTAGCCAAAATTAATGTCGGCAGGCATCGGTATCCGAGATAGAATTTGACGAACCGGTGGCATGGCAACCCCTATGCCGGACCGGACAACCAACGGGAATTCGACCATGTCGGACCTAGACCGCAATTACGCTTCTCCTTTCGGCCGGGCCGCCGGGCGTGTTGACGCCGCGACGGTCGACGCCGGTCTGCGCGCCTACATGCTGCGCATCTACAATTACATGAGCATCGGCCTCGCCATCACCGGCCTTGCCGCGCTCGGTGTCTACATGGCTGCCGTGACTGATGTTCCGACTGCGGAAGCCGTCCGCGTCGGCAAGATGTTCCTGACGCCGTTCGGCTACGCGATGTTCGTGAGCCCGCTGAAATATCTGTTCATGCTGGCGCCGCTCGCCATGGTGTTCGTGATCTCGGCCGGCATCAACCGTCTGGCCCCCTCGACCGCCCAGATCCTGTTCTGGGTGTTCTCGGCGCTGATGGGCATCTCGCTGTCGTCGATCTTCCTGGTGTACACGCACACCTCGATCGTGCGGGTGTTCTTCATCACCGCGGCGACCTTCGGCGCGCTGAGCCTCTACGGCTACACCACCAAGCGTGACATGAGCGGCATGGGCTCGTTCCTGTTCATGGGCCTGATCGGCATCATCATCGCGAGCCTGGTGAACCTGTTCCTGGCGAGCTCGGTGCTGCAGTTCGTGGTGTCGGTGGTCGGCGTTCTCGTGTTCGCGGGCCTCACCGCCTGGGATACCCAGCGTCTGAAGAACGACTACATCTACGGCTACGCGTCGGCCGGCGGTGACATCGCGGAGCGTGCGGCGATCTCGGGTGCGCTGTCGCTCTACCTGAACTTCATCAACCTGTTCACGCTGCTGCTGCAGCTCCTCGGCCAGCGCGACTAAGCGCGAGAACTGAGAGAACGGACATACGAACCCCGGCCGCGAGGCCGGGGTTTTTGTTTGTGGCCGACGGCCTCTCCTCGTCATTGCGTGCGTAGCGAAGCAATCCAGAGCCCCTCCGCGGGCGCATCTCTGGATTGCTTCGTCGCAAGAGCTCCTCGCAATGACGGAGGATGTGGAAGCAGCGTTGCCACTTCCCGCGGCCGCGAGGACGCTCTAATCTCGGCTTATGTCCGCACCCGAAATCAGGCCCGCCACCGAGGCCGACCTTCCCGCCATCACCGCCATCTACCAGCAGGCTGTCCGCGAGGGCACGGCGACGTTCGAGATCGAGCCGCCTGATATCGCCGAGATGACGCGCCGCTATCGCGCGCTGGTCGATGGGGGCTATCCCTATTTCGTCGCGACCGTCGACGGCCGTGTTGCCGGCTACGCCTATGCCGGTGCCTACCGGCCGCGCCCGGCCTATCGCTTCACGGTCGAGAACTCGATCTATCTCGATCCCGGCTTCCATCGCCGCGGCATTGGCTCGCTGCTGCTGGAGAAGCTGATCAGCGAATGCGAGGCGCGCGGCTTTCGTCAGATGATTGCGGTGATCGGCGATTCCGCCAATGCCGGCTCGATCGGCGTGCACACCAGGGGCGGCTTCAAGATGATCGGCACGCATCCGAATGTCGGCCTGAAATTCGGCCGCTGGCTGGATACGGTGATGATGCAGCGGGATCTCGGTGAGGGCGCAAAGACGGTGCCGGCAAAGTAAACCGGTCTCGTAGGGTGGGCAAAGCGAAGCGTGCCCACGTGCTCGGCGTTGGGGAGAGATGGTGGGCACGGCGCTTTGCGCCTTTGGCTACCCTGCGGCACCGGTCGTGTGGTTAGACCACCGCCAGCTTCCTATCGATCACCAGCAGCACGCGCTCGAGCTCATGGCCGCGGCGCAGGATCAGGCCGGTCGCCGAGATCACGCTGTACATGCCCTGCTTGCGCGCCAGCCGCGGATCTTTTTCGATCCGGTAGATCGGCACTTCGGAGGCGCGGCGATAGACCGAGAACACCGCGCGGTCTTTCAGGAAGTCGATGGCATAGTCGCGCCATTCGCCGTCAGCGACCATGCGGCCGTAGAGATTGAGAATTCGGTTCAGCTCGAGCCGGTTGAACGTCACCCGGTTGAGTTGGGCATTCGCAGCGGCGGGGCGCGCCACTGCGCGTTGCTCGCTCGGATCGGCATCCTCCGGCGTCAAACTCATGCAGCGCCTCCTCATCGCATCAGCATGACCCCGTCCGCGAAGACCGTCCCGGGAGCCTCGGATCATGACATCTGCATGATTGCGCCAACCGTTCCCGGCTGCAAGGGGCCGATGAAGGCCCTGGGAGACCCCGCTCGCCTGGCCGATCGACTACGATTCATGACACACGCAACGGTGGAACTTCTCAGCGGCAAACCGTCACGGGATCGTTAGCAGGAATCACAGGATCGCCGCTTTTCCGCCCACCGCGCGCCGCGCGGCATTGCGAAAAGACGTGTGTGCGTTGACCCGGTCCTTTCGGTTCCGGATTCCTCAGCCCCCAGCCCCCCGGGGTCGAACAGGATCGGGTCTGTACGCACGACAAGGAGGGCCAACGCGAGTTGGTCCTTTTTTGTTCGTGGCGGGATGTTTCCGCCGCGCGCCCTTTTCTCCGAACATCTGCGCGAAAACTCCTTCCCCTCATCCTGAGGGCCGCGTTCTTCGCGGTGTCTCGAAGGATGTGAGGCCGAGCTGTATCAGCGGGGACCTTGCATGGCTCGATACGCGCGCAAAAGCGCGCTGCTCACCATGAGGAGTAAGATCGCGTTCGAAGCTAGGGAAAATGTCGCTTCAATGCAGCGACGTGTACGCTGCGCCCAGCATCGGACCGGGCTTCTCGCGGCTGCCGTCCTGGACATAGACCACTGCGCCGTCAACGCCCTCGCGCGAGGTCAAATTCTCGATCGGCACGGTCCAGCTTTCCGGATGCCCGTTCCAGTCGCCGACCTTGAGCAGATTGCGCACGACGTTGTGATAGGTGACCTGCTGCCCACGGTTCTCGCCGCGGCTGATCTCGATCGGCACTGATTTTGCGATCGAGCAAATCCAGACCTCGCCATGCGCGATCGTCGGCTCCTTGCTGGCAGCAACCGACACGTTGATCTGCCTGCCTGCAAGCGACATCGTCACCGGAACGCTCATCACGCCTGTGCCCGCGTCGGTCTTGTCGATCGCGTTTTCGATGCCGGAGCGGTCGCTGCCGATGACATGCGCGGCGCCGTTGACGACGACCTGCGGCGTGTAGACCTCGCGGTCACCACGCATCCGCGAATAGGCGCGCTGCCGCGCCGAGAAACGTGAATCCGCCAGCGTGTCCTTCCAGCCGAGATAATCCCAATAGTCGATCGGCATGCTCAGCGCGATGATCGAGGGATCCTTGGCGAGGTCACCGATGACCTTGTCGGCGGGCGGGCAGGACGAGCAGCCCTGGGAGGTAAAGAGCTCGACCACGGCGCGAGGATCAGCCTGGGCGGGACGAATAACGGCGACGATAGCGCAGATGCCGAGTGCTCCCGACCAGAAGGCTCCGGACCACCGCGAAACGAAATTAGAAGCCATCATGCCAGTCATATCGAACGTCACACAGGTAGCTCGTGAGCGGGAGATCTTATCGCCTGATGGTCACCGTAGTCTTACGGGCACTGCACATTCAACCGTCCAATGCAGTTTCGCGCCGGGCGGGTCCATCTGAAACATGCCACAAACGTACAAAGGCGGCCTTGTGATAGGCCGCCTTCGTTTAACGTTCTACTCACGTCGCGGTGAGCTACCGTTCACAAATTCGCGCTTAGGCCGCGAGCTTGCGCAGCACGTAGTGCAGAATACCGCCGTTCCGGTAGTACTCGAGCTCGTCCAGCGTATCGATGCGGCAGAGCAGCGAAACGCGCTGGAGCTTGCCGTCGCCCGACACGATCTCCGCGGTCAGCTTCTGACGCGGCTTGAGGTCGCCGACGAGGCCACGCAGCGTGACCTTCTCGTCGCCCTTCAGGCCGAGCGACGACCAGGAGGTGCCGTCCTCGAAGGTCAGCGGCAGCACGCCCATACCGACGAGGTTGGAGCGATGGATGCGCTCGAAGCTCTGGCAGATCACGGCGCGCACGCCGAGCAGGCGGGTGCCCTTGGCAGCCCAGTCGCGCGAGGAGCCGTTGCCGTATTCGGCGCCCGCGAACACGACGAGCGGCACCTGCTCCTGCTGGTACTTCATCGCGGCGTCGTAGATCGACATCTGCTCGCCATCGGGCCAGTGCTTGGTCAGACCGCCTTCGGGGATATTGCCATCCGCGCCCTTGAGCATGAAGTTCTTGATGCGGATGTTGGCGAAGGTGCCGCGCATCATGACTTCATGGTTGCCGCGGCGCGTGCCGTACTGGTTGAAGTCGGCGGGGCGCACCTGGTGCTCGCTGAGATATTTGCCAGCGGGCGAGGTGAGCTTGATCGAACCGGCCGGCGAGATGTGGTCGGTGGTGATCTTGTCGCCGAACATGGCGAGGATGCGCGCCTCGACGATATCGGTGACCGGCTCCGGCTCCTTCTTCATGCCTTCGAAGTAGGGCGGATTCTGCACATAGGTCGAAGACATGTTCCAGCGATAGGTCTCGCTCTCGACGGTCTTGATCTTGCGCCAATTGGTGTCGCCCTTGAACACGTCGGCATACTTCTTCTTGAAGATCGCCGCGGTCACGAACTTCTTCATGAAGGCGTTGATCTCCTTCGTCGTCGGCCAGATGTCCTTCAGGTACACCGGCTTGCCGTCCTTGCCTTCGCCGATCGGCTCGACGGCGAGGTTCTTGGTGACGCTGCCGGCGAGCGCGTGCGCAACGACCAGCGGCGGCGAGGCCAGATAGTTCGCCTGCACGTCCGGCGAGACGCGGCCTTCGAAGTTGCGGTTACCGGAGAGCACGGCGGCCGCGACGATGCCGTTGTCGTTGATCGACTTCGAGATCTCTTCCGGCAGCGGACCGGAATTGCCGATGCAGGTGGTGCAGCCGAAGCCGACCAGGTTGAAGCCGACCTTGTCGAGATCAGCCTGCAGACCGGAATCAGCGAGATAACCCGCAACGACCTGGCTGCCAGGCGCGAGCGAGGTCTTCACCCACGGCTTGGCCTTGAGGCCCTTTGCGGCGGCGTTGCGCGCGAGCAGGCCGGCGCCGATCAGCACGCTCGGATTCGAGGTGTTGGTGCAGGAGGTGATGGCGGCGATGACGACGTCGCCATGGCCGATCTCGTAGTTCTTGCCTTCGACGGCGAAGCGCTTGTTGGGCTCCTCGGCCTTCTTGTACTCGGTACCGAGCGCGAGCGCGAAACCTTCGGCGACCGACGGCAGCGCGATACGGCCTTCCGGACGCTTCGGACCGGCCATCGACGGCACGACGTCCGCGAGATCGAGCGTCAGCGTTTCCGTGAACACCGGATCAGCCGATTTGGCGGTACGGAAGAGCCCCTGCGCTTTGGCATAGGCCTGCACCAGCGCGACGCGCGCCGGAGCGCGGCCGGAGGTCTTGAGGTAGTCGAGCGCCGCGGCGTCGACCGGGAAGAAGCCGCAAGTCGCGCCGTATTCGGGCGCCATGTTGGCGATCGTCGCCTTGTCGGCAACCGAAAGATTGTCGAGACCGGGGCCGAAGAACTCGACGAACTTGCCGACCACGCCGAGCTTGCGCAGCATCTGCGTCACGGTCAGCACGAGGTCGGTGGCGGTGACGCCTTCCTTCATCGCGCCCTTCAGCTTGAAGCCGACGACGTTGGGCAGCAGCATCGACAGCGGCTGGCCGAGCATGCAGGCTTCCGCCTCGATGCCGCCGACACCCCAACCAAGCACGGCGAGACCGTTGACCATCGTGGTGTGGGAGTCGGTGCCGACGAGCGAGTCGGGATAGGCGACCTCGAAAGTGCCGGTCTTCTTGCCGACCGTCATCTTCTCCTTCTTGGTCCACACCGTCTGGGAAAGATATTCGAGATTGACCTGGTGGCAGATGCCGGTGCCGGGCGGCACGACCGAGAAGTTCGAGAACGCCTTCTGGCCCCACTTCAGGAACTCGTAGCGCTCCTGGTTCTGCTTGTATTCTTCAGTGACGTTCTTGCCGAAGGCCTTGTTGTCACCGAAGAAGTTCACGATCACCGAGTGGTCGATGACGAGATCGACGGGCACCAGCGGGTTGATCTTCTCGGCATCGCCGCCGAGCTTCTGCATCGCGTTGCGCATCGCGGCGAGGTCGACCACCGCGGGAACGCCGGTGAAGTCCTGCATCAGCACGCGGGCCGGGCGGAACGCGATCTCATGCTCCAGCGACTTCTTGCGCAGCCACTTCGAGACCGCGACGATGTCTTCCTTCTTGACCGAGCGGCCGTCCTCGTTGCGCAGGAGGTTCTCGAGCAGGACCTTCATCGAATAGGGAAGTTTCGAAATTCCCTTCAGACCATTCTTCTCGGCCGTGGGCAGGCTGTAATACACATAGGTCTTGGCGCCGACCTTGAGGGTCTTTTTGCATTTGAAGCTGTCGAGCGAGGTCATGTAGGAAATCCCAATTGTTAGACATACCCGGCAGGGTATTTTAACACCGTCAGCGGAGCAGGCTGGGTCGCTTGCAGAGGCAGGTTGAGTTGCGGCATCAAGTAGTTCCGGGCTTATAGAAGCTTTCTAACCGCGCCGCCACAGCCACACCAGTACCGAGCAAGACGCGAGCCAAAAATTCTGATGCGCTACCGCAAGATTTCCTGAGGCATGGTTTGAGCGGGTTGGTATCAAGCCAGATGCAACTGTCCGGACGCGGGGTGACTTGCGTGCGGGGCGGCCGCGAGGTGTTTTCCGGGCTCGATTTCGAGGCCGCCTCCGGCGAGGCCGTGGCGGTGACGGGGCGCAACGGATCGGGCAAGACCTCGCTGCTGCGGCTGGTCGCGGGGCTGCTCATTCCCTCAGGCGGCACGATCGTACTGGACGGGGGCGACGCCGAGATGACGTTGCCCGAGCAGTGCCATTATCTCGGCCATCGCGATGCCCTCAAGCCAGCCCTGAGCGTGGCTGAAAATCTGTCATTCTGGGCTGATTTCCTGGGCGGCGAGCGCTGTGACGCGACCGAAAGTCTCGCCATCGTCGGCCTCGACCATGCCACCGATCTGCCCGCCGCCTTCCTCTCGGCGGGCCAGCGCCGGCGGCTGTCGCTGGCCCGGCTGCTGACCGTCCGCCGCCCGGTCTGGCTACTGGACGAGCCGACCAATGCGCTGGATGTCGCGGGACAGGACATGTTTGGCGGGTTGATGCGCGATCACCTGGCACGCGGCGGGATGATTATGGCCGCAACGCATGGGCCGCTGGGGATTGAATCGCGGGAGCTGCGGATTGGGGACAGGTCATGAGCTTCGCCGACCCTCAGCTTTCCAAGCGGCCGGGCTGGGCTGCCTCCGTTCCCTCCCCCCTTGTGGGGGCCGCCCCATGACCGCCCTCTCCGCCCTGATCCGCCGGGACATTCGCATCGCGCTCCGCGTCGGCGGCGGGGCGCTGATTGGCGTGCTGTTCTTCCTGACCGTCGTCGTTCTGATGCCGTTTGCGGTCGGGCCGGATCTGGCGCTGCTGTCGCGGCTGGGGCCGGCGATCCTCTGGCTCGGGGCGCTGCTCGCCAGCCTGCTGACGCTGGACCGGCTGTTTATGGCCGACCATGAGGACGGCTCGCTCGACCTGATTACGATGAGCCGGACGCCGCTGGAACTGGCCTGCGCGGCCAAGGCGCTGGCGCATTGGCTGGCCGCCGGCCTGCCGTTGATTGTTGCAACCCCCGTGCTCGGGCTGCTGCTCAATCTCGATATGGTCGCGACCGGCGCGGTGGCGCTGACGCTGCTGGCGGGTACCCCCGCCCTGACCTTCACCGGCATGATCGGCGCGGCGCTGGCGGTGACGCTGCACCGGGGCGGGCTGCTGATGGCAGTGCTGGTGCTGCCGCTGTCGATTCCCGTGCTGATCTTCGGCGTTGCAGCCTCGCAGGCCGCAATCACCGGACCGTTGTCATTCGGCGCGCCGTTCTCGATCCTGTGCGCGCTGTCGCTGGTCAGCCTCGTGATCGGGCCTTTCGCGGCGGCCGCGAGCCTGAAGCATGGACTGGATTGACATGGGCCCGGTTGCCTTGACCCCGATCAACTTTCGCTGCGCGCTTTCATGCTGATTGCGTGAGCGTCTACCTGTGATTATCAGGATGCCATGTCGCTGATCGACCTCGCCAACCCTACACGGTTCCTCGCGCTCTCGGCGCGGGTGCTGCCGTGGCTCGCGGCCGCAACACTCATCCTGCTCACGATCGGCCTCTATCAATCCGCATACGCGCCCGACGATTACCAGCAGGGCGCGACGGTGAAGATCATGTTCATCCACGTGCCAAATGCGTGGCTGTCGATGTTCGTCTGGGGCGTGATGAGCGTGGCCTCATTGGGCACGCTGGTGTGGCGGCACCCGCTCGCCGACGTCGCCGCGAAGGCCGCAGCGCCTATCGGTGCCAGCTTCACCTTCCTTGCATTGCTCACGGGCTCGCTGTGGGGCCGGCCGATGTGGGGCACCTATTGGGAGTGGGACGCGCGCCTGACCTCGGTGCTGATCCTGTTCCTGATGTATCTCGGCCTGATGGCGCTGTGGCGTGCTGTGGAAGATCCCTCGCGCGCGGCACGCGCGGCCGCCGTGCTGACCCTGGTCGGCGCGCTCAATCTGCCCATCATCAAGTTCTCTGTCGACTGGTGGAACACCCTGCACCAGCCGGCCTCGGTGATGCGCATGGGCGGCTCGACGCTCGACAAATCGTTCCTGATCCCGCTGCTGGTGATGGCGGTCGCGTTCACGCTGCTGTTCGTGACGCTGCACATCGCGGCGATGCGCAACGAGATCCTGCGCCGGCGCGTGCGCTCGCTGCAGATGATGCAGGCGAGCCGCGTCGCGTTTTCAAGCGAAGTGGGAACCGGTTCGCGTCAAGAAAACGCGTCTGAAGGGGCCGCATGATGTCGCTCGGTCCTTACGCGTCCTTCATCGTCACGTCCTATGCCGCAGCGGCCATTGTGGTCGTGATGTTGATCGGCTGGGTCATCATCGACTATCGCAACCAGACACAGCGTTTGCGCGAGCTCGACCGCAGCGGCGTCACGCGGCGCTCGAGTCGCAGTGCTGTGGACACACCATGAGCGATCAATCGACCTCCGCCCCGTCGCAGCGCCGCACCTTCCTGATGGTGCTGCCGCTGCTCGCTTTCACTGGGCTTGCCGCGCTGTTCTGGTTCGGGCTCAGTGGTGGCGATCACTCGCGGATTCCCTCCGCGCTGATCGGCAAGCCCGCGCCTGAGATCACGCTGCCGCCGCTCGAGGGATTGCAGGCCGGCAGCGCGCAGGTGCCCGGGCTCGATCCCGCCGCGTTCAAGGGCAAGGTCAGCCTCGTCAATGTCTGGGCGTCCTGGTGCGTGCCCTGTCACGACGAAGCGCCGCTGCTGACGGAGCTTGCCGCAGACAAGCGCTTCCAGATGGTTGGCATCAACTACAAGGATGCCCCCGACAACGCGCGGCGTTTCCTCGGCCGCTACGGCAACCCGTTCGGCCGTGTCGGCACCGACGCCAACGGCCGCGCCTCGATCGAATGGGGCGTCTATGGCGTGCCGGAGACTTTCGTCGTCGGCCCCGAAGGCACCATCGTCTACAAGCTGGTCGGCCCGATCACGCCGGAGAATTACCGCGCGGTGCTGCTGCCGCAGATGGTGAAGGCGTTGAAGGCGGGGAGCTAGCAGCCGTACTCCCTCGTGCCCTGGACGCAGCGCAGCGCTTCTTCAGCGGTGCGCTGCAGCGCGTCCGGGACACGAGGCTGCCTTACCCCTTCCTGACATCCCCCGCCTCGGCTTCGCTGGTCTCCAGCGACACCGGCTCGACGCCGTAGCGCTTGGTTAGCGGCATCTGGGCGATGGCGAAGATCATGGTGATGGGCGTGACGCCGAACACCTTGAAGTTCACCCAGAAGTCCGTGCTTTGGGTACGCCAGACGACCTCGTTCAACACCGCGAGGCCGGCGAAGAACAGCGCCCAGCGCAGCGTGAGAATGCGCCAGCCCTGCGGGGTCAGATTGAACATCTGGTCGAACATCACGGCGATGAAGGAGCGGCCGAACAGCAGGCCACCACCGAGGATCGCGGCGAACAGGCCGTAGATGATGGTCGGTTTGACCTTGATGAAGGTCTCGTCGTGCAGCACCAGGGTCAGCGTGCCGAACACCAGCACGATCACGCCTGTCACGATCGCCATGATCGGGATGTGGCGCGTCACCACATAGGAAGCGATCATCGCCGCCACGATCGCGACCATGAAGGCGCCGGTCGCGGCGAACAAATTGAACTTCGCGTTGACGAAAAAGAACACGAGCAGCGGACCGAGCTCGGTCGCAAGCTTGAACAGCGGATGCGGCTGGGTCTTGTCCATTCTCTAGCTTTCAATTCCGGCAATCGCGCGGGCGAAATCGCGCGCGGTGAACGGTGCGAGATCGTCGACGCCTTCGCCGACGCCGATGAAATGCACCGGCAGTTTGAATTTCTCAGCAAGCGCCACCAGAATGCCGCCACGCGCGGTGCCGTCGAGCTTGGTCATCACGAGGCCAGTGACACCTGCAGTGCGATGGAAGGCCTCGACCTGCGACAGCGCGTTCTGGCCGACGGTGGCATCGAGCACGAGCAGCACCGCATGCGGCGCCGATGCGTCCACCTTGCGGATGACGCGTACGACCTTCTCGAGCTCGTTCATCAGCTCGGCCTTGTTCTGCAGGCGACCGGCGGTGTCGATCAGCAGCACGTCGATGGCCTGCTCTTTCGCCGCAGTCAGCGCCTTGAAGGCGAGACTTGCCGAGTCCGAGCCCTGCGTGCCTGATATGACCGGCGTCCTGGTGCGCTCGCCCCAGACCTTGAGCTGCTCGATCGCCGCGGCACGAAACGTGTCGCCCGCAGCCAGCATCACCTTGCGGCCTTCGGAGGCGAATTTTTGCGAGAGTTTTCCAATCGTCGTGGTCTTGCCGGAGCCGTTGACGCCGACCACGAGGATGACAAACGGCTTCCTGCTCGCGTCGATCTCGAGCGGCTTGGCGACAGGCGCCAGCACTTTCTCGACCTCGGTCGCGACCACGTCCTTGACCTCATCGGCCGAGATCGCCTTGTCATAGCGCCCGGTGCCGACCGCATCCGCGATCCGCACCGCGACGGAGGTGCCGAGATCGGCGCGCAGCAGCACGTCCTCGATGTCGTCGAGCATGGCGCGGTCGAGCTTGCGCTTGGTGACGAGATCGGCAACCGCGGTCCCGAGCGAGGAGGAGGTGCGCTTCAGCCCATTGGACAGGCGGCGCCACCAGCTCAGCTTGGGGGTGTCAGTGGTATCGTTCATGGCGGGGGTGTGTTAGCCGTTCCCGCCCCCAAACGAAAGTCTTGTCCGAAGGTCCTGCAATTGCTCGATGTTCCCGAATTGACTGCTGAGGAGATCCAGGCCCGCGTGCTCCACCGCGACGGGCTGATGCTTGTTATCGACAAGCCCTCGGGCCTGCCGGTGCATCGCGGCCCCAAGGGCGGCGCCAATCTGGAAGACTCCTTCACGGCGCTCTGCTTCGGCCTGCCGCGGCCGCCGGTGCTGGCCCACCGGCTGGACAAGGACACCTCCGGTTGCCTGGTGCTCGGCCGCCATCGGAAAGCGACCGCCTCCCTTGGCCTCCTCTTCAAGCACGGCAAGATCGGCAAGACCTACTGGACCGTGGTCGAGGGCGGGCCTGCCGAAGACGAAGGTACGATCGACTTGGCCCTCGGCCGGCTCAATGCCGAGCGCGGCTGGTGGCAGAAGCCCGATCCGGAGGGACAGAAGGCGATCACCAACTGGAAGGTGATGGGCCGCGGCCAGGGCTTGACCTGGCTTGCCATGGAACCGGTGACGGGGCGGACCCATCAATTGCGGGTGCATTCGTCGGCGACCGGCTGGCCGATCTTCGGCGATAACATTTACGGCAACGGCCCGCGCTTCGGCGAACCGAAGCTGCATTTGCATTCCCGCGAGATCGTGGTGCCGATCTCCCGGAACAAGGAGCCGGTCCGCGTGGTCGCGCCGGCCCCGCCCCACATGCATGAAAAACTCCGCGCCTGCGGCTGGAACGGGGAATAGCGGCCTCAACGAGGCATGGTTTACGAAACCTTCAGTGCTCGTCCCTAATGATAGCGGCTGCTTAGAACAAGCCTCCCATCCGCTCAGGACGAGCAACGCGTCATGTCTACGGCCCAGTTATCGATCATCGACGAGGTCGAGTCCGCGATCCGGACCGGCTCGGCCGAAAAGGGCCTGGAGACTGCCCGGCGCGTCACTGACCTGTTCCTCTCCACCGCCGGAAACTTCAACGACGATCAGATCGCGCTGTTCGACGACGTGCTCGAGCGCCTGATCGGCACCATCGAGCTGCGCGCCATCGCCGACATGGGCGCACGCGTCGCGCTGGCCGAGATCAGCGCCCAGCTCGCGCCGATCGCGCAGGCGCCGCCCTCCGTGATCCGCCGCCTCGCCAACAATGACGAGATCCGCATCGCCGGCCCCGTACTGCAGGAATCCGCGCGGCTCGATGACGGCGATCTGGTGAAGATCGCCTCATCCAAGGGCGAGTCGCATCTGCTTGCGGTCGCCGGCCGCTGGTGGCTGAAGGAGATCGTCACCGACGCGCTGCTGGCGCGCCGCTATCCCAGCGTCAGCAAGCGTCTCGCCGCCAATCCCGGCGCCCGCGTTTCGGGCCCCGGCTTCGCCATCATCGTCGGCCAGGCGGAGTCCGATCCGGAGCTCGCCGTCAGCGTCGGCGTCCGCGTCGACCTGCCGTCGGATTTGCGTCGCCAATTGCTGCGCTCGGCGACGGACGCGGTTCGCACGCGATTGTTGTCGCGCGCGCCGCCACATCTGTTCGAGGAAATCCAGAGCGCGATTGCCGCCGTCACCGTCGGCGTCGAGCGCGAGATGTCGGGCGTGCGCGATTTCGAGGGCGCCAAGCGCGCGATTGCAAATCTCAAGGCGTCCGGTCAGCTCAACGAGGCAACACTGCTCGGCTTCGCAAAGCATCGGCGTTACGAGGAGGCCGTGGCCGCGCTGGCGGCACTGTCAGGAACGACCGTCGAGGTGATTCGTCCGCTGATGCAGAGCCTGCGTGAAGACGGCCTGCTGGTGCCGTGCAAGGCGGCGCAGCTGAGTTGGGAGACCACCGCCGCCGTGCTCGAAAGCCGCTTTGCTACAGGCGCGATGAAGCCGGCGGATGTTGCGAGGGCGAAAAGCAATTTCGCGCGCATGACGGCCGAGAATGCGCGACGCACGCTGCGCTTCTGGCAGGTGCGGGCGTCGTAGCTATATCGTGAGCCGCTCGCCATCGCTGCCGGCGATCACCATCGGCACGACGCTGCCGATGCGCTCGCCCGCAATCGTCACTGGCAGATAATGCTCCGTCCGCCCCTGGCCGTCGCTCTCGATCAGCACCTCGCGCATCGTGCCAATCTCGGCGTTCAGCCGCCGCCGTAACGCGGCTTCGCCCGCCGCACGCAGCCGCTTTGCGCGCTCCTTGATCGCCGGCCCTGCCACCTGCGGCATCTTCGCGGCCGGCGTGCCGGGGCGCGGCGAATAGGGAAAGACGTGCAGGAACGTCAGCCCGCAATCCGCGACCAGATCGAGCGAGCGCGAGAACATCTCCTCGGTCTCAGTCGGGAAGCCCGCGATGATGTCAGCCCCGAAGGCGATATCCGGCCGCAGGCGGCGAACCTGATCGCAGAACGCGATCGCATCGCGGCGCGAATGCCGCCGCTTCATGCGCTTCAGGATCATGTCGTCGCCTGACTGCAATGACAGATGCAGATGCGGCATCAGCCTGATATCATCGGCGATGGCATCCAATAGATCGGCATCCGCCTCGATCGAATCGATCGAGGAGATACGCAGCCGCTTCAGCTCCGGTACATGTCGCAGGATCTGCTTCGTCAGCATGCCGAGTTTCGGCGCACCGGGCAGATCGGCGCCGTAGCTGGTGAGATCGACGCCGGTGAGCACGATCTCGGCATGACCACGCTCCACGAGTGTCCGCACCTGATCGACCACCGCGCCCATCGGCACGGAGCGCGAATTGCCGCGGCCATAGGGGATGATGCAGAAGGTGCAACGATGGTCGCAGCCGTTCTGTACCTGCACGAATACCCGCGGCAGGCCGCTCGCATAGCCATCGATCAGATGCGGCGCCATCTCCTTGACGGCCATGATGTCGCTGACCGCGACCTTCTCGCCGGCGCCGAGATCGAAGGCGTCGCGCGCCGCGCGCCAAGCGCCACTGCGCATCTTGTCGTCATTGCCGACGACGCGATCGACCTCGGCCATGTCAGCGAACATCGCGCTCTGCGTCTGCGCCGCGCAGCCGGTGACGACGATGCGCGCACCGGGCCGCTCGCGCTTCAGCTTTCGGATCGACTGCCGCGCCTGCGCCACCGCCTCGTTGGTGACGGCGCAACTGTTGATGACGATGGTATCGGAGAGGCCGGCGCCTTCCGCTTTGTTGCGAATCACCTCGGCCTCAAAGGCGTTGAGGCGGCAGCCGAAGGTGACGATGTCGACGGCCATCAGCCCACCGGCGCGAACAGCGCCGGATCGAAATTGCCTTCATATTCGAAGGTCGCCGTGCCGGTCATGAGCACGTGGTCGTCGCGCTCGCGCCATTCGATCCCGAGCTTGCCGCCCGGCAATGTCATCTCGACCTTGCGCTCGGTGCGCTTCAGGCGCGCGGCCGCAACGGCCGTCGCACAGGCCGCCGAACCGCAGGCCCTTGTGAGGCCGGCGCCGCGCTCCCAAGTGCGCATCGTGATGTGATCGCGATCGACGATATGGGCGAGCGTGATGTTGGCGCGGTCAGGGAAGATCGGGTGATTTTCCAGCAGCGGCCCGAAGCGACCGAGATCATAGGCCTCGACGTCGTCGACCCAGAAGATCGCGTGCGGATTGCCCATGCTGACCACGGAGGGCGAATGCAGGATCGGATTGTCGATCGGCCCGATCTGCAATTCGATGTAGCGGGTGTCGCGAAACTCTTCCGCCAGCGGAATATCCTGCCAGCCGAACTTCGGTGCGCCCATGTCGACGGTGTAGAGATCCGGTGCCGGGCCCTGCCAGGCATTGAGCAGGCCGGCTGCCGTCTGGAAGGTCGCCGTGGTCTGCCCGTTCTTCTCGAAGATGCGACGGACCACGCAGCGCATGCCGTTGCCGCAAGCGCCGGCTTCGGAGCCGTCACTGTTGTAGATGCTGATGAAGGCTTCGGTGCCATCGAGGTGCGGCTTCTGCAGCACCATGAGCTGGTCATAGGAAACGCCGCCGTCCGCCGAGGCTACCGCACGGGCATCATCAGGCGTGACCTTGCCCGCGGAATCGCGCATGTCGACAACGACGATCTCGTTGCCGATGCCGTTCATCTTGGCAAATGCGTGGTTGGCCAGCGCGCTCATGAAAATTCCTGAATTTCGCCTGCCTTATATGGCGATCCTTGGCCCGCTTGGCCAGTGATTTGGCGGCCCGGACGGCCGGACGTCTGCCATGACGCATCTGTCATGGGACGAATTTGGCGCTCGCGTGTTAGAACGGCGCGGTTCGCGCGATCAGGGATGTTCGGCCGGATTTTGGGGCCTTGGTGGGCAAGGCTTTGATACGGAAGACTTTGATACGGCAGGTTTTGGGGAGAATAGAATGATCGGGTTTCGTCGTCTCGCTCTGGCCGCGCTGATCCCGGCAGCGGTCTTGTCGCTTGGCTTGTCTGGCGCCCTGGCGCAGACCCCGAGTCCGACGCCCGACGCCTCGGCGAGCCCCTCGCCAGCCCCATCGGCCTCGCCGTCGCCGGCCGCGAGCGCTTCGCCTGCACCTGCCGCAACGCCGTCGCCGGCGGCCAGTGCCGCACCCACACCTGCACCTGCAGCATCGCCCTCCCCCGCGGCCAGCGCCTCACCGAGCCCGGCGGCACCGCCGCCGGCGGCCGCCGCCACGCCTGCTCCGGTGCAGACCGCCGATCCCTTTGGGCTGGAGACCACGCTCGAGGCCAGGAAGGTCGTGATGGTCAAGGGCACCGCCAATTGGGACTCAGCTTTCGATACTCTGGTCGACGCCTTCAAGGCGCTGAACGCGCTGCTCGACAAGCAGAGCATCAAGCACGCCGGCAATGCGATGATCGTCTACACGTCGACCGACGACACCGGTTTCACCTTCTTCGCTGAAATCCCGGTCGATCAGGATCCGAAGAACCTGCCCAAGGACATGAGCATCGGCAAATCGCCTGAAGGCAAGGCGCTGAAATTCGTCCATCGCGGCTCCTACGACAACATGGACAACACCTATGAGGCGATCACCAATCACCTCGACGACAAGAAGCTGGAAGCCAAGGACACCTTCATCGAGGAGTACCTCACCGATCCGCTCAAGACGGCCGAGGACAAGCTCGTGATCAACGTGTTCGTACCGCTGAAGTGAGAGAGATGAAGAAGCTTGCCGCCCTCGTCGCCACGATTTTCGCCACCGCGTTGCTGGCAACGCCCGCGCTCGCCGATGATTTTCCGTCTGCCATCTCAGTCAGTGGCGAGGCGACCGTCTCGGCGGCGCCCGATCTCGCGCAGATCGATGCCGGCGTCGCCAATGACGCCAAATCGGCGAAAGAAGCCTCTGACGCCAACAACGCTGCGATGGGCAAGGTGCTGCTGGCCCTGAAGAGCGCCGGCATCCCCGAGAAGGATTACCAGACCTCGCGCCTATCGCTGCAGCCGCAATACGCGCCGAACCGCTCGACCGGCGCCTCGCCCGTGGTCGGCTTTCGCGCCTCCAATCGCGTCACCGTGAAGATCCGCGACGTAACCAAGGTGGCAGCCATCATCGACACGCTGGTCAGCGCCGGCGCCAACGACATCGGCAATATCTCATTCGAGGTGACGCAGGCGTCCAAGCTGCTCGACGACGCGCGTGAGCAGGCGGTGGCGGACGCGCGGCGCAAGGCCGAGATCTACGCCAAGGCAACCGGCGTGACGCTGGGCGCGCCGCTCAGCGTGTCCGAGGGCGGCGCTCCGATGCCGCTGTTCCAGGCGCGAATGGCCAAGGCGCCAATGGCAGCCCCCGCTGCCGTTGCGCCCGGTGAGGAAACGCTGTCGGTGACGGTGAATGTGAGCTGGGCGATTAAGGCTAAAGAGCAATAGATCTCTTGTCCCGGACGCGCTGCTGCACGCAGTGCCGCTGCGCTGCGTCCGGGGCACGAGCGGTGTGTGCGGAGAGACTAGATCTCCACCACCTGCCCAGGCTTCATCGCGATAAACCGCTCCTGCGGAATCTTCGCGGCATCGAGCGCTTCGACGAGCGCTTTCGCCGGCGCATCGATCGCTTCATCCGTCAGCTGGAACGTGCCGTGATGATGCCCGAGCGCTTGCTCGGCGCCGCAATCGGCGAGCGCTTTCACGGCATCTTCCGGATTCATGTGCTGGTCGCGCATGAACCAGCGCGGTTCGTAGGCGCCGATCGGAAGAATCGCGAGGCGCAGCTTCCCGTGCGTCTCGGCGACGCGACGGAAATGCCGGCCATCACCATAGCCGGAATCGCAGACGACATAGATTTTCCCCGCAGGCGTCTCCAGCACGAAGCTCGCCCACAGCGCCTTGTTGCGATCGAAAATGCCCCGCGCGGTCCAGTGCCGCGTCGGTACCAGCGTCGCGGCGATGCCGTTACCGAGCTCGACGCGTTCGTGCCAGTCGAACGCCTCGGCCTTGATCGTCGAATCGGTGCTCCGCATCGTCACGTCATTGCCAAGCGGGGTGACCACGCGCGGCGCAAAATTCTTGGCGAGCCGCGACAAGGTTGCGATGTCGAGATGATCGTAGTGACCGTGCGAGACCAGCACGATGTCGATGTCAGGCAGCTTCTCGAAGGCAATGCCGGGATCGTTGTGCCGCTTCGGTCCGGCAAAGCTGACCGGCGAGACCCGCGAGGACCAGACGGGGTCGATGAGGATGTTGAGTCCGCCGGTCTGGATCAACCAGCTGGCATGGCCGACGAAGGAGAGCCGCACCTTGTCGCCCTCGACCCGCTCCGGCGGAATGTCTGCGTGAGGGCTGGGGGCCCACACGGGCCATGTCGCGCGTTCCCGCCCGCCGCTGAACTGCCAGCGCAGCACCTCGCGGAGCGATTTTGGCGGCGAACCGTCCGGATCGAAGAAGTGCAGGCCATTGAAATGGTCGGTGACGGGGCCGTCATAGGTTTTCATGCTGGACATCCAGAGGGGCGGGACACCGACGAGCGCGCCGGCCCCGGCAAGCAGTCCGAACAGACGGCGGCGGGTGATCGGCACGGCAAGGCTCAGGGCTGGTCGGAACGGTAAGACATCACCGGCTATATGGGCGGGGCCGGCAAAAAAGGAACCCGTCACCGAAAATGGCCTGTTTTCAAGAGCTTGGCCTGGCAAAGGCCTCCCGGCACCCTAACTTTCCTTGACTTTTGGCCGTGGGCGGCGTTTAACCCCGCCACTTTCTCGGAAAGGCTTTCTTTTCGACCCGCCCACTGGCCCCGGAGGCCAGAGGCCAACGCCCGACAGCGCTATGCGCCCTCGGGCGCGAAAGTGTTTGGATTCTCTGCTCCCTCGTCCTGCTTTTGCGGGGAGAGGTGAAAAAGGACAACGGCATTGTTCGACAATCTGTCGGAACGGCTTGGTGGCATTCTCGATCGTCTGACGGGGCGCGGTGCGCTGACCGAAAAGGACGTCGATGCCGCGATGCGCGAAGTGCGCCGCGCGCTGCTGGAAGCTGACGTCGCGCTCGAAGTCGTGCGCGACTTCACCGAGCGCGTCCGCGAGCAGGCTATCGGCGCCACTGTCGTGAAGTCGGTCACGCCAGGCCAGATGGTGGTCAAGATCGTCCATGACGAGCTGATCAACACGCTCGGCGCCGAAAGCCAGACCATCGACGTCAATTCCGTGCCGCCGGTACCGATCATGATGGTCGGTCTGCAGGGCTCTGGTAAGACGACCACCACCGCAAAGCTCGCCCGCCGTCTGGTCCAGCGCGACAAGCGCAAGGTGCTGATGGCCTCGCTCGACGTCTATCGCCCGGCGGCGATGGAGCAGCTGGCCGTGCTCGGTCGCGACCTCGACATTCCGACGCTGCCGATCGTGGCGGGACAGCAGCCGCCGCAGATTGCCAAGCGCGCGATGGAAGCCGGCAAGCTCGGCGGCTACGACATCGTGCTGCTCGACACCGCCGGCCGTACCACGCTCGACGAAGAGATGATGGCGGAAGCGGCTGCGATCAAATCAGCCGCCAATCCGCATGAAGTGCTGCTGGTTGCCGACAGCCTCACCGGTCAGGACGCCGTGAATCTCGCGCGCGCCTTCGACGAGCGCGTCGGCCTCACCGGCATCGTGCTCACGCGCGTCGACGGCGATGGCCGCGGCGGCGCCGCGCTGTCGATGCGCGCCGTCACCGGCAAGCCGATCAAGCTGATCGGCACCGGTGAAAAGACCGATGCGCTGGAAGATTTCCATCCCGATCGTATCGCCGGCCGCATCCTCGGCATGGGCGACGTGGTCTCGCTGGTCGAACGCGCCGCCGCCAATATCGACGCCGAAAAGGCCGCGCGCACTGCCGAGCGTATGCGCAAGGGTCAGTTCGACCTCAACGATATGCGCGAGCAACTGCTGCAAATGGCGAATATGGGCGGCATCAGCGGCCTGATGGGCATGATGCCCGGCATCGCCAAGATGAAGAACCAGATCGCGGCCGCAGGGATCGACGACAAGATTTTGAAGCGTCAGGTCGCGGTGATTGATTCCATGACACGCGACGAGCGCCGTCATCCTGATGTGCTCAAGGCCAGCCGCAAGAAGCGTATCGCTGCGGGAAGCGGCCAGAGCGTCGAGCAGGTCAACAAGCTGCTGAAGATGCACCGGAACATGGCCGACGTGATGAAGGCCATGGGCTCGGGCAAGCGCGGCCCGCTTGCCGGCATCGCGCAGGCAATGGGCTTTGGTGGCGGCATGAAGATGCCGTCTCCCGAAGAGATGAAGGCAATGCAGGAAAAAATGCAGAGCGGCGGCGGACAGGGTCTGCCGAGCCTGCCGAAGGATTTGCCGCCCGGTCTTCGCACCGGCCTGCCGAACCTGCCCGGACTGACCGGGCTGAGCGGCAAGCCGACACTGCCGGGCCTCGGCGGTTTCCCAGGCAAGAAGAAATGAGGAATTCGTCGCACGGGATCGCATCGGTCTCGCGCAACGCGGAATACCAATCAACCGAACAAAACTTACTTTCAAGGAGAACCAGATGTCCGTCGTTATCCGCCTCGCCCGCGCAGGCACCAAGAAGCGTCCCGTCTATCACGTCGTCGTTGCCGATTCGCGCTTTCCCCGCGATGGCCGCTTCATCGAGCGTCTCGGCTATTTCAACCCGCTGCTGCCGAAGGACAACGAGACCCGCCTGAAGCTCGACATGGACAAGGTGAAGGCCTGGCTCGCCAAGGGCGCGCAGCCGTCGGACCGCGTATCCCGCTTCCTCGATGCCGCCGGCGTCAAGAAGCGCGAAGCGCGCAACAACCCCGAGAAGGCCGTGCCGCGCAAGGAGCGCAAGGCGCAGGCCGAAGCCGCTGCAAAGGGCTAAGGCTAGACCATGTCGGCGCTGATCTGCGTCGCGCGGATCGGCGCCGCGCATGGTGTGCGTGGCGCGGTCAAATTGTGGACCTTCACCGAAGATCCCTTTGCCGTGAAGCGCTACGGTCCGCTTCTCACCAAGGACGGCAAGCGCCAGTTCGAGCTGGCGCAGGCCCGCGAAGCGAAAGACCATCTGGTCGCGACCTTCAAGGGCGTCACGACCCGCGATGAGGCCGAGCGCCTCAACGGCATCGAACTCTACGTCGCGCGCGAAAAACTGCCCGCGACCGATGACGACGAATATTACCACGCCGATCTGATCGGGCTCGCCGCCGTCACCCCTGATGGCGATGCGCTCGGCCGCGTACTCGCGATCCATAATTTCGGCGCCGGCGACATCATCGAGATCGCACCGCCGAAGGGGGCGACGATGCTGCTTCCGTTCACCAATGCAGTGGTGCCCGAAGTCGATCTCACCGGCGGCCGTGTCGTGATTGCGCTGCCGCAGGAGATCGAGGGCGACAAGGACGAGGACGACGCTTCGTCGTCATGACGGAGCGACGGCGGCTCGCCAGCAATCCCTGGCAGCGGGGGGCTTGCGTTTGCCATCCGGCTGGTTCACGCTTGGGTTGCACCTACCAACCCGGCGATTTCCCACATCCGGAGATATCGATGCTGCGCCACCGTCTTCTGGCAACGATCAGCTTGCTCGCGTCCGTGGGCGTTGCTTATGCCCAGACGCCGCCAAGCCCTCCGCCAGCAGCAGCCGAGCAAGCTCCCACGCACGACTCGATGGAGGCGCCGCAGGTCGGTGACCACTGGACCTACGAGCTGCGCGACGAGATCACGGGCGACCTCAAATCGACAACGACGCATACCATCACTGACGTATCGACCACCGAGATCAGCGTCAGGTTCGAGGTCCTCGGCAAGTCCGGTTTCGGCTACCAAACCTACGACCGCTCATGGGACATCATCGACACCGGCACGTGGCGCTACTCGCCAAATGACGGCTCGGGTGTCCGCATGCCGCTCGCGGTCGGCAAGTCCTGGACTTTCAAGTCAAGCGACTCCAACAGCACGGCCGGTATTAGCCAGAGACGCACCGGCACCTCGAAAGTCACGGCCAAGGAGAACGTCACCACCCGGGCCGGCACTTTCGAGGCCTACAAGATCGAAACGTCGATCGAGATGCGAAATGCCAACGATCTCACCAAGAAATCCCAGTTCGAACAGCAGGTCTGGTACGCGCCCGAGCTCAACCATTGGGTGAAGCGCACCTATGTCCGCAGGTCTGATGGCCAGGTTCGCGATCGGGGCGCGCTCGAAATGATCGAATACGGGCGCCGCTAGCCAAGCGTGTTGCCGTGATGGGGGATAGTCTGATGCTTCGCACATCGATGATCGCAATTGCCTGCCTGCTTGCCGCGAGCCCAGCGGTCTGGGCTGCTGAGGATGCGCCGGCAACCCCGGCAGCATCTGCCGATGCAAAGCCGGTGACGCTCATGGAGCAGCCTCTCCAGGGCGACTTCTGGACCTTCGAGGTTCACGATGAGATCAGTGGAAAGGTGACGGCCGTCCGCACACACCTCGTCACCGAGGTCTCGCCAACCGAGATCAGCATCCGCACCTCGACCCAAGGCAAGGACTCCGACGGCCTGATCGTCTTCGATCGATTGTGGAATGTAAAGAACTCAGGCGAGTGGAAATATCAGCCTGGTGACGGCAGCGGCATCCGTACCCCGCTGAAAATTGGCGACAGTTGGAGTTTCTCCGGTGACGATGTCAACACCGGCAAAGGCTCCATCTGGAAGCGCTCGGGTCGTTCGAAGGTGGTCGGTCAGGAGACCATCACCACCAAGGCCGGCACGTTCGAGACCTACAAGATCGAAACAACGTATTTGCAGAAACCGACCAACGATCCGACGCGCAAGAACGACATCAGCATGGTGAACTGGTACGCGCCGGCCATTGACCACTGGGTGAAGCGCACCTTCGTCTCGCGGGCGAGCGGCCACATAAAATTCAATTACACCTACGAGGTCGTCGAATACGGCCGCAAGAGCTGAGGCCCGCCTCTCGACCTGCCGGCCGCAATGCCCTAACCAGCGGCCATGACCAACCCCACCCCCTGGCGCGCGACGGTGCTGACGCTGTTTCCCGAGATGTTTCCGGGGCCGCTTGGCGTGAGCCTGGCCGGCCGGGCGCTGGCCTCGGGGATTTGGGAGATCGAGGCGCGGGATATCAGGGCTTCCGCGACGGACCGTCATCGCAGCGTCGACGACACGCCCGCCGGCGGCGGCCCCGGCATGGTGCTGCGGGCCGACGTTTTGGCGGCGGCAATCGACGCCGCCGAGGTCGCCCCTGACCGACCAAAACTGCTGATGAGCCCACGTGGTCGGCCATTGACCCAGGCCCGCGTCGCCGAGCTCGCCCAAGGCCCCGGCCCCCTCATCGTCTGCGGCCGGTTCGAGGGGATCGACCAGCGGGTGATTGACGGGCGCGGCCTGGAAGAGGTCTCGATCGGCGATTACGTGCTGTCCGGGGGCGAAATTGCAGCGCTGGCCCTGATCGACGCCTGTGTCCGGCTGCTGCCGGGCGTGATGGGCAAGGAGGCCTCGGGAACCGAGGAGAGCTTTTCGGACGGCCTGCTCGAATACCCCCAATACACCCGCCCGCAGCTGTTCGAGGGAACTCCGATCCCTGAGATCCTGACCTCGGGGGACCATGCCAAGGTCGCCAGCTGGCGGCGGGCCCAATCCGAGGCCCTGACGGAGGCCCGGCGGCCTGATTTATGGGCCCAAATCCCACCTAAACCTGCGAATCGGCCGCGACGCCAAAAAACGCCAAAAAACAAGACAGACGGGTGACAAACGCTCCGGCTTGCCTTATAGGAGCGGCCACATCCGCAATAGCTGGATCGACGAATTTCGCGCAGCCCCCGTTTCTCACGGCTGGGCGCGCCGATGGAGATTACCCCATGAACCTGATCCAACAGCTCGAAAAAGAGCAGTTCGACAAGCTCTCCGCCACCAAGGAGATTCCGGAATTCGGTCCCGGCGACACCGTGATCGTCAACGTGAAGGTCGTCGAAGGCGACCGCACCCGCGTGCAGGCCTATGAAGGCGTTTGCATCGGCCGTTCCGGCGGTGGCCTCAACGAGAGCTTCACCGTTCGCAAGATCTCCTACGGCGAAGGCGTGGAGCGCGTGTTCCCGGTGATGTCGCCGATGATCGACTCGATCAAGGTGGTGCGCCGCGGCAAGGTGCGTCGCGCCAAGCTCTATTATCTCCGCAGCCTTCGCGGCAAGTCCGCGCGTATCGTCGAGAAGACCGAGCACGCCAAGGCCGTCAACGAGTAAGCTTGCGCTTACCGACGAGTTTTCGAGAGCGCGGGGCAAAACCCCGCGCTTTTTTGTTGCGTCAGCCGTGCGCGTCAAACCACTCGCGCTTCCAGTTCGGCCTGCTATACATTCCTGGAATGTTTCCAGATCTGACCAGCTTCGTAACGCCCCAGCGCATCGTCATCGACGATCGATCGCGGTTGCCTGGCCGGTTCTTCGGACGCTTCGCGACCTCGGCAACGTCAGAGCTTAGTCCCGCAGCTTAAAGGCTGCGCTGAAGACGACTTTGTTGCCCCGCGCGTGACCGCGCATATCCGTTACCAACATTCCCGGAGCTTAAGCTCATGTCCAAGCCGACCACATTGTACGACAAGATCTGGAACGACCATCTGGTGCACGAGGCCGAGGATGGCACCTGCCTGCTCTATATCGATCGCCATCTGGTGCACGAAGTCACCTCGCCGCAGGCGTTCGAAGGTTTGCGCACCACCGGCCGCAAGGTCCGCGCCCCCGAGAAGACGCTCGCGGTCGTCGACCACAATGTGCCGACCACCGATCGCACCAAGCCGAATCCGGATCCTGAAAGCATCGAGCAGATCAAGGCGCTGGCCGAGAACGCCAAGGAATTCGGCATCGAATATTACGACGAGTTCGACAAGCGCCAGGGCGTCGTCCACGTCATCGGCCCCGAGCAGGGCTTTACGCTGCCCGGCACCACCATCGTCTGCGGTGACAGTCACACCTCGACGCATGGCGCGTTTGGCGCGCTCGCGCACGGCATCGGCACATCAGAGGTCGAGCACGTGCTGGCGACGCAGACGCTGATCCAGAAGAAGGCGAAGAACATGCGCGTCACCGTCGACGGCAAGTTGCCTGACGGTGTGACGGGCAAGGACATCATCCTCGCCATCATCGGCGAGATCGGCACCGCCGGCGGCACCGGCTACGTGCTGGAATACGCTGGTGACGCCATCAGCGCGCTCAGCATGGAAGGCCGCATGACGGTCTGCAACATGTCGATCGAAGGCGGTGCTCGCGCCGGCCTCGTTGCGCCGGACCAGAAGGCCTACGACTTCCTGCGCGGCCGGCCGAAGGCGCCGAAGGGCGCAGCCTGGGACGAAGCGATGCGCTACTGGGAAAAGCTGCGCTCCGACGAGGGCGCGCATTTCGACAACGAGCTGCGCCTCGACGCCGCCAAGCTGCCGCCGATCGTGACCTGGGGCACGAGCCCAGAGGACGTCATCTCGGTGACCGGCATCGTGCCAGATCCCGACAAGATTGCCGATGAGGCCAAGCGTCTCTCCAAGCATCGCGCGCTGAAATACATGGGCCTGACCGCGGGGACGAAGATCACCGACATCAAGCTCGATCGCATCTTCATCGGCTCCTGCACCAACGGCCGCATCGAAGACTTACGCGCCGCGGCGAAGATTGCCGAAGGCAAGACCGTTTCAGCGCATGTGAACGCCATGGTCGTGCCGGGCTCCGGCCTCGTGAAGGAGCAGGCCGAAGCTGAAGGTCTGGACAAGATCTTCATCAAGGCCGGCTTCGAATGGCGCGAGCCCGGTTGCTCGATGTGCCTCGCGATGAACCCGGACAAGCTGGCTCCGGAAGAGCGCTGCGCGTCGACCTCGAACCGCAATTTCGAGGGCCGCCAGGGTTTCAAGGGCCGCACGCATCTGGTGTCGCCGGCGATGGCAGCGGCAGCGGCGATCGCAGGTCACTTCGTTGACGTCCGGGATTGGCGCTGAGCCGATCTCCAGCATTCAAGTGAGCGTGGCTGGGACTGGCCCCAGGACGCGCACCAAACAAAGGGCGCCGTTGAGGCGCCCTTTTCATTTCAACCGCGCTTACCAATAGCGGTACGGATGGTGCCAGCGATGCCAATGGTGCCAGTGGCAGATGCGGCGCGGGCCATAATAGGTCCAGATGATCCGGCAGCGGCGCGGATAGTGATAGGCGGGATAATAGCCGCCGTAGTAGCGCCGGTGGAAATGGCGATAGCCGTAATACGGGCGATAGTAGCCGCCACCCCAATGACGATGGTAGCCGCCGTAGTGGATGCCGCCGTAGCGCATGCCGCCACCATGGAAAGCAGGCGCGGCGCGGAAGCCACCGCCATGGTAGCCACCGAAGTGACCTCCGCCACCGTGGAAGCCTCCGCCGCCGTGGAAGCCACCACCATGTCCACCACCGCCATAGCGAACCTGGATCAGGTCGTCGCTTGCAGCCTTCGCTGCGGGCAGCGCGGTCGGATTGATCGGCGTCATCGCCTCAGCGCGACGCGTGGTCCCTGACGACAGCAACAGAACGGCAAATGCGGCAAGCCCGAGCATGCGCAGCGAGCTTGTCCCGGGACGCAAGATCCTCAGCATGGAATGTCTCCCTGAATGTGGACAGCGTCATTGCGGCGCAGTGTCTCGCGCCATCGCTGTTCATTTGCAGTCGCTCCCGAGATTAAACTAGGGACGGTGACGTGAACGCCCCATGAATGAACGACGTTGCTCGCGTCACCAGAACGGCCCGAAGCCGAGGACGAACGGCGCGGGCACAGCATAGGGATAGGGACGATAATAGACGGGCCGCGCGTCATAATGCGGATCAGGCCGCGGAACGTATCGCGCAACATCGTATCGCGCGTGACGTCGTCCATCGAACACCGCGCGTCCCGCGGAGGCGTCCGGCAGCTTCGTCACCCTTTGCGCAGCGGACGCGTAAGGCAGGCTTGCGGCGAGCCCGCCAGCAACGGCCAATGCGATCCATTTCGTCATGACGACCTCCGCACGCAACATGAGAGCATCACATGGCCGCCTGCAAGTTAAAAGCAGCCGATCTGGAACGCCGGGCCTGAATCTGCTAGGGATGAACCCGCCCGGGTATGCAGTGGGGCACGGATCGAATTTCTGAGCGTCGGCGCAGCATGTCACGCGCCACCCAATCCAGCCGTCAGCGACGAACGTATCTTCTGGTCACGCGAATGCAGGAGATGGTCATGGCAACTTCCAGCAAACTGCGAACATCTCGCCTTGCGACCGCGGCGAGCGTTCTTCTCGGTGCAGGCTCAGCGTTCGCCGCGCAAGGACCCGGCGTCGAGGCCGGCTCGGCGAGCCCGCTGACACAATCCGTGATGGCGATCCTGGTCTATGGCGCCTCTGCGCTGGTCGTCGGCGCCGGACTGATCGGCGCGCTGCGCGGGCACTGAGCTCGTATCAGCCGCGGCGCCAGTAGCAGCTCATATGCGGCACGATCACCGTGCCGCTCGGCCGGTATTCCTGAACATAGGTGGCGTTGCACTCGCGGACCGCATCCGGGCCGGGGTTGTAACGCGGATAGACGCCATCAGGCGTATAATAGGGCGTGACGCGCAGGCGGGTCTGCGAGCGCTTGCGCGGCGGCGGCGCGTCGGGCGACGTCGCCTGGGCCATGCGGACAGTCGTGCCAGCAGTCTGGGCCTGCGCGCCAACGCAAAACTGCGAAAACAACCCCATGCACAGTAGAACGCGTATCGCTGTTCCCGCCCGCATCACACCACCACCCAGCTGAGCCAACCCCTTGAAGCGCCGTACGCTCCTCGTTTTCACGCGCGGCGTCAACTCTCCGCCCGCTCCTATAAAGCCAGATGCATCGCTGCGGAACCCACGGTAAGAGAGGCGCATGTGGATTGACCTGAAAGCGCCCTCGCTGGCCGAGATGGAAGTGACGGCGCACGACATTTTCGAGCGTCTGCCGGCGGAATTTCGCAGGCTCTGCGAAGGCCTGATCATCCGCGTCGACGACTTCCCGACCGAAGAGGTCCTCGACGAGATGGAGTGCGAGAGCGAGTTCGACCTGCTCGGCCTGTTCCAGGGCGTCGGCCTGCCCCAGCAGAGCCTGGGTGACGTAGCGCGGCTGCCCAACATGGTCTGGCTCTACCGCCGGCCGATCCTGGACTACTGGGCCGAGCACGACGAGAGCCTCGGCCATATCGTCCGCCATGTCCTGATTCACGAGATCGGGCATCATTTCGGCCTCTCGGACGATGATATGGCCGCCATTGAGGGTCAAGCAGACTAGATCTGCCGAATTCGGCCTAGGATTCGCCCCCCGATCGCGATAAATACGCGGTCCCTAACCACCCTCGGGAAGCGCAACCATGGACAAGTTCACCACGCTGGAAGGCGTCGCGGCGCCGCTGAAGATCATCAATGTCGACACCGACATGATCATTCCGAAGCAGTACCTCAAGACCATCAAGCGCACCGGCCTTGGCAAGGGGCTCTTTTCCGAGCAGCGCTACAAGGATGATGGTAGCGAGAATCCGGATTTCGTCCTCAACCAGTCTGCCTATCGCAATGCGAAGGTGCTGGTCGCCGGCGACAATTTCGGCTGCGGCTCGAGCCGCGAGCATGCGCCCTGGGCGCTGCTCGATTTCGGCATCCGCTGCGTGATCTCGACCTCGTTCGGCGACATCTTCTACAACAACTGCTTCAAGAACGGCATTCTGCCGATCCGCGTCTCCCAGGAAGACCTCGACAAGCTGTTCGACGACGCCGAGCGCGGCGCCAACGCGACGCTGACGATCGACCTGCCGAACCAGGAGATCCGCGGCCCCGACGGCGGCAAGGTCAAGTTCGAGATCGACCCGTTCCGCAAGCACTGCCTGATCAACGGCCTCGACGACATCGGTCTCACGATGGAGAAGAAGACCTCGATCGACACCTATGAAGAGAAGCTCAAGCGCGAACGCGCCTGGGCCTGATCTCAAGTCTCATTCAAAGCCCCGGTGCGTGACGCGCGCCGGGGCTTTTTCTTTGCCTTTGAAATCCCGTATATCGTTGCCTCATGTTGCCCGAGATCGTCACCTTCTGGCATGGCCCGATGGACGCACTGCGCCAGACCTGTCTGCGCTCGCAGCTGGCGGCCGGCCACAAGGTCACGGTCTACAGCTTCGATACGATCCCCGGCCTGCCTGCAGGCGTCAACAACGCCGATGCCGAAGCGATCCTGCCGCATGCGTTCTCCGAACGATTGCGGCCGCCGCAGCCAGACGGCAGCTGGCGCGACTGGACCACGCTGCAGTTCAGCGACTTCTTCCGCATGAAGCTGATGGCGAAGAACCTCGGCCTCTGGCTCGATGCCGACGTATTGCTGCTCAAGCCCGTCGAGATCGATCCGGTTAAGCCTTACTTCGCCTGGGAGCGGCCACGTCAGCTCGGCAACTCCGTGATCTATCTGCCGCCCGAGCATGGCATCGTCACCGCGTTCGAAGATCTGATGGAGCAGGAAGAGCTGACACCCAACTGGCTGTCGGTGCGTCACCGCATCACCTTCATGATGCGCCGCCTGCGCGGCGGCTCGAACCGTCTCTCGGATATCAGGGTCGCGATCTACGGTCCCGCAGCACTGACCGCGCTCGCACGCCGCACCGGCGAGTTGCAGAACGCCTTGCCAAAACAGTCGTTCTACGCCGTGCACGCCGAGCCAAAGCTGTTCTTCGATCCCTCGAGCTATCTCGGCCTCGTCACCAACCCCGACATCATCGGCCTGCACATCTCGCCGAAGGGACGTGGTGGCGAGAAGCCAGTGCACGGCAGCCTGTATGCGTGGGCGACGGAGAGATTCGGCTGACCCTCTCCGTGTCCCGGACGCGGTGCAGCGTGCAACGCTGCTCCGCAGAGCCGGGACCCAGCGAAGCGGCGAGATGGGCCCCGGCTCTGCGGAGCGGCACTTCGCGCCGCACCGCGTCCGGGACACGAGAGCGGTTTCCTCGACCCATTCCCAATTTGATCCAGCGCAACGTGCTCCTGCACCATTGTGCCTAGTCTTGCTCCATCGCACGAGCCCAATGGAGCTGCGCCATGAACACCGCAAGCAGGCCATATCCCATCGTCCAGGACCTCATCGAGTCCTTTGCCGGCTGGCTGAAGCATCGCCGCGAACTGAACGAGTTGCGGCAGCTCGATCGTTTCGATTTCGACCGGATCGCCAACGATCTCAGGATCGCTCCTGATGATCTCGAGGATCTGGTCCGTCACGGTCGCCATGCTGCCGACGAACTACCGAAGATGCTGGAGCAGCTCGGCATCAGCGAAGAACGGCTTGGACAAGTGCAACCGCTGTTGCTGCGCGACATGGAACGCGTCTGCTCGCTCTGCCAACACAAGGCACGATGCGATCGCGATCTCGCCGATGGTACCGCTGCAGAGAACTATCACGGCTATTGCGGCAACGCCGCGACGATGGAATCGCTCGATCGCGCGGAGGTCACGCCGCGTTGATCTAGCAGTCGCTGCCGTTTACCGAAAGTTAGTGCCTCACCCGACACAACCAATAGATGTGGACTTCTTCAAACGACCGGCTTGGTTCGTGCGGAAGCTCGCTGATCATTGGAGGAGTCGGTATGCGACAAGCAAATTTTTGTCTCGGTGTTATTGCGGCGTCAATCATAACGTTGGTTCCAGCGGCCCTGCGTGCAGACGAACGGCGCGAAGAGCCGTTCAGGATTCAAGTCAATATCAACCTGGTTTTCCCTGGCCCGACCGGCGATGGCGACGAAGCCGTGAAGCTCAGAGAACGTGCACGCCGAACAGTCTACGAGATGGCCGCCGGCGAGTGCGCGCTGGCGGACCAGGTCCTGACGAAGAATTGCAAACTTGAATCCGTCGGCGTCAACATGAACGCCAACCGTCCATCCAACGGACAGAGCGAGGGTTACTCGGTGACCGGGAACTTCACGTTGCGCGCGACCCTGAAATAGCTCAGTTCACGATCGCCAGGGTCGCGTCGCGACGGACCTCGTAAACAAAACCCTGGAGCTTCTCGGACACGCGCGGGCGGTTCGGGCGGTCAACAAACACACACGCAGCATAGTCCGGCGGCACCTCGCGGTCGGTCGCTGCGACACGATTGATCGCCCTGGACGTGAGCCATCGGCAAAGTCGGCGCGTGAACGGTCGCATCCAGGGATCCCCATCGGCGACGACAACGCCGACCAGCATCGAGCCCGGCGAACTACCCTTCCAGAATTGAACGCAGAACGCCGCGTTTCGAAGGAACAGGAATTGGCCCGGCCATCCGATGTCGGACGACGCGATCGTCACGCACGTATCCGTCACCACGTCGCGATCGTCGAAATCGAGGTACTTCGCCGGGAGCTTTTGACCCCACTTGGTCTTCATAAAGCCGACGCCTCCCCCTCCCTGCCGGCCGAACTCCGGCGGCTTCGCAGGGTCGATCTCGAACGGAAAAGTACTCAGGTGTCCCTCACGTCCGACCAGGAAGAATCCGCGCGCATCGGAAAACCAGCTCGGCCCCGGCTTGTCTTCAACGAGTTTGCCGTCGAGCTTGGCAGTCATGCGGGACGATTGGAGATCGAGGAACGTCTCTACGCTCGACCCGTACTTCTTCTCCATCTCCGCCTTGAAAGCGTAGTAATCCGCAGTCCGGAATGACAAGGTCGAGGTGATTGCCCCCATCTGCTGCAGCTCTGACCGCGGGGCGCTGAAATCAAAGATGAATTCGCCCGCTGCGACCGCCACCAGAATGAGTGCGATCGCGATCAGCCATCCCCCGCGCAGATACATATTTCCCAGGACTTCCGAATAACGGCCCACGCCCATGCGATCGCCAGCGGCATGCACGCTAGACGCGAGACATTGCCGCATCCGGAAAAAGGCGGATCAAATTGCAGCTAAACCGTCAGTGCCAGGCCGGGACCGAGTAGAGCTCGGCCGATGTCAGCCCTTCCCTATCGCCGCGATCGCATCCGCGATCTCGATCGTGCGGCGGGCCATGTCGGCATGCAGGCGCTCCACCATCGCGCCATCGAGGCGGATCGCGCCGCGTGAGACGTTTTCAGGCAGCTCGAACGCCGCGATGATTTTTCTCGCGCGCGCGATGTCTTCTTCGGGCGGCGTGAAGATGACGTTGCAGGCTTCGATCTGCGACGGGTGGATCAAGGTCTTGCCGTCGAACCCGAGGTCGCGGCCCTGCGCGCATTCGACAGCAAAACCGTCGGGGTTGTTGATGTCGCTATAGGGGCCGTCGAGGATCTCGAGGCCGGCGGCGCGCGTTGCCAGGATGCAATGGGTGATCATCGGGAGCATCGCGGCGCGGCCGGGCATCATCTTGATCCGTGTCTCGCGCGAGATGTCGTTCGGGCCGAACACGAAGCCAGCGAGGCGCGTCTTGGGATCGCGACCGGCCTCGGCCAGTTCCTCGGCATGCAGCACCGCGCGCGCGGTCTCGATCATCGCCCAGACTTTCACGGATGGCGCGGCGCCGAGCCCGGCGAGGTCGCGGCCGATGGTCTGGAGATCCTCGATGCTTGAAACTTTTGGAACCAGGATGCCGTCGGGTTGGGCCTTGGCGGCCATCGCGACGTCCTCGGCCCACCATTGCGTGTCGAGAGCGTTGGTCCGGATCAGGATCTCGCGCTTGCCGAACCCTTTGGCAGCGATCGCAGCGGCGATGCCATCGCGCGCCGCCGCCTTGGCGTCGGGGGCGACGGAATCTTCGAGATCGAGGATCAGGCCATCGGCAGCAAGATTCCGCGCCTTTTCGAGCGCGCGCGGATTGGAGCCGGGCATGAACAGATGGCTGCGGCGCGGACGGGTCATGCTGGCGTTCCTTCCGGTTTCCTCAAGCGGTCTCTTACTGGAGGCGATAGCACCAGGCCTGCCTATTCGAAAGGCTTGTTCGCGCTATCGGTATATGATTAGGCATAGGCCATGATGACATTCCCGAAGTCCTTGCTGAACGGCTACAACGCCTTCGCCACCAACCGGTTGCCGGCCGAGCAGAACCGCTATCGCGAGCTGTCGGTGAAGGGGCAATCGCCCGAAGTGATGGTGATCGGCTGCTGCGACAGCCGCGTCTCGCCCGAGGCGATCTTCGATGTCGGTCCGGGCGAATTGTTCGTCGTCCGCAACATTGCCAATCTGGTGCCGACCTATCAGCCCGATGCCAACGCGCACGGCGTCTCGGCCGCGCTCGAATATGCCGTGACCGTGCTCAAGGTGAAGCACATCGTGGTGCTCGGCCACGCGCAATGCGGCGGCATCCGCGCCTTCGTCGACAAGATCGAGCCGCTCACGCCGGGTGATTTCATCGGCAAATGGATGCAGATGTTCATCAAGCCGGGCGAGGTGGTGGAGCAGCGCGATCACGAAACGATGGCGCAATTCGTCGAGCGCATCGAGAAGGCGGCGGTGTTCCGCAGCCTGGAAAACCTGATGACATTCCCCTTCGTGCGCAAGGCCGTCGAGGTTGGCCAGATGCAATTGCACGGCGCCTATTTCGGCGTCGCCGAGGGAACGCTGTTCGTGCTGGACAAGGCGAGCAAGGAATTCAGGAGCGCGCGGAGCGTGGTGTAAATTCGCTGGGGTGGGTTAGCGCAAAGGCGCGAAGCGCATCGGCTCGGTGTAACCCATCCTGCGCGGCTAAAAGGCATTTCGTATGCCAGCGACCCGACCGCCAGTGCCGGATCGCAGGGATTTTTGCCCAAAAAACCTCAAAATGTAGGCGAAATCCGCGAACTTCCTTCGCCTGCAAATCGTATTTGGTATTCCAGATATGGGATTTCCGGACTATGCTGGTTCCGGTGAACTGCAAAAGCAGCACCTGCCACCTCACGATTTCAAGTTCGAATATTCAGGGAGGGTTGGACAATGAGCGGACATTTTGTGCGCTGCGGTATGGCGATACTCGCCGGGTGCCTGATCGGTGTCGGCGCCGCCCATGCCTGGAAGGTCACGACGTCAAACCACAACGACGTGCAATTGCCGAGAGTCGAGGCGGATCCCACACTCTATGTCATGGACGTGGTGCCGCCTGATGTCGCCGCCCAGACACAACCGCATGTGACGCGTGTCCGGGACTACGCCGAGAAGCACATCAGGCCCTGGTTGTCGGATGCGTTCGTCATCGGTGCGATCAAAGCGCAGAACGAACGTCACGCGCACATCACGATCGTCGAGATCGACAAACTCGACGCCGGTTTCATCGAGCGAACGGACAAGGCGCTGATCGACTCGACCATGAAGAGTCCGCTCGCAGCATACCTGCGCGACAAGAAAGCCGCCGCCGACGGCGTGATTTTCGAGATCTTCATCGTCGACAACAAGGGTCTCAACGTCGCGCAGACCGATCCGACGCTCGACTACATGCAGGGCGACGAAGCGAAGTTTCAGAAGACCTTCCTGGTCGGTCCCGATGCTGTCTTCATCGACGCTGTGGCGCCGGATGACGGCGTCAACGTGTCCCAGCTCAACATGTCGATCAGGGATCCGGAGCTCAACAAGGCCATTGGCGCGATCACGATTGGCATCGCGGTGGATCGCCTCGCGCCGTGATGACCACAGGACACGGAAGAGGTGGGTTACGCCGTGCGAACTGCGCTTCGCGCAGTTGCAGGGCTAACCCACCCTACGGCACGGTCAGGCCGCCTTCTTCTTCGCGCTGATCAGCTTGCGATTGATCAGCACTTCCGCGATCTGGATCGCGTTGAGGGCTGCGCCCTTGCGGAGGTTGTCCGAGACGCACCACAGCACCAGACCGTTCTCCACCGTCGCGTCCTCGCGGATGCGGCTGATATAGGTCGCGTCCTCGCCGGCCGCTTCATACGGCGTGGCGTAGCCACCGGGCTCCTGTTTGTCGATGACGAGGCAACCGGGCGCGACACGAAGGATATTGCGGGCTTCATCCGCGGTAATCGGATTCTCGAACTCGATGTTGACGGCCTCGGAGTGGCCGACGAACACAGGCACGCGCACGCAGGTCGCGGTCAGCTTGATCTTGGGATCAAGAATCTTCTTGGTCTCCGCCATCATCTTCCACTCTTCCTTGGTGTAGCCGTCCTCCATGAAGACGTCGATGTGGGGGATGACGTTGAAGGCGATGCGCTTGGGGAATTTCTTACTGACCAGTTCCTGGTTGGTGTAGACGGACTTGGTCTGCGAGAACAATTCGTCCATGCCGTCCTTGCCGGCGCCCGACACCGATTGATAGGTCGAGACCACGACACGCTTGATCGTGGCCTTGTCGTGCAGCGGCTTCAGCGCGACCACGAGTTGCGCGGTCGAGCAGTTCGGGTTGGCGATGATGTTCTTCTTCTTGAAGCCTTCGGTCGCAGCCGCGTTCACCTCGGGCACGATCAGCGGCACGTCCGGATCCATGCGCCAGGCCGACGAATTGTCGATCACGACAGCGCCGGCGGCGCCGATCTTCGGCGACCATTCCTTCGATACCTCGCCGCCCGCCGACATCAGGCAGATGTCGACGTCGGAGAAATCATAGTGCTCGAGCGCCTTGCACTTGAGGGTGCGGTCGCCATAGGAGACCTCGACGCCGATGCTGCGGCGTGACGCCAGGGCCACGACCTCGTCCGCGGGGAATTTGCGCTCATCCAAGATGTTGAGCATTTCCCGTCCGACATTGCCGGTCGCGCCGACGACTGCGACTTTGTAACCCATCGTTCACTCTCCGATGAAAAAGCCCGTTCCTGAAGCTAGTGCTTAAACAGGAAGAGCAGCGCTTCTATGCGAGAACCGGCCTCAAGACAACGTTGGACCATGCCTTAGGGACGTGGATGCAGTCGCCTGAGGCCAGCACGGCCGTTAACCCCACCCAGATCCACCTGACGCTTGCCAATTTCGCCGACGAGGTCGTCGGCACCCTGGCGCGCCTGTTTGTCTATGTGGGGACGCTGGCCCTGTTTGCCATCCTCGCCCTGGCCGGGCTCGGCCAGCTGCCTGATCCGCGCGACGATGGGCCCGCGGACAGGCCGGGCTGGGCCGAGGCCTCCCGCTCGCGTCCGGCCTTTGCCCTCAGTCGGTCGGATTCATCAGAAAAAACAGCAACCTACACTGTCCTCCGGCACCCCGAAGGTGGCCGGCGCGACGTGATGCGCTGGACTGGCGAGGCCGACAAGCTCGCCGACAGACCCTTGGCCGAGCTCGAGATTTACCGGGAAGGCAACGAATTCGACGTGACGCGCCCGGCCGCTGCCGGTCTCGCCGTGCAGATGGGCCTGAGCGCTTCCACCGCACTCGAGCAGGCCGGCCTGATCGACACCAAATTCGGCCCTGTCGCCCTGTTTCGTCCATCAGGCACGGCCGAGGGGACGCCGTCCTGCCTCGGCTACCTCAAGCGCAACGAGGAGCCGGCGCTGCAGATCTCCGGCTTCACCTGCCAGGGTGACACGCTGCCGGCCCGGCGCGCGGCGATCGCCTGCACCCTGAACCGGCTGACGTTGCTGACATCAGGCAACGAGCCCAAGCTGGCGGAGATGTTCGCCCATGCCGAACTGAAGCGCCGCTCCTGCGATTCCAGCGGCTCCGCGGACTGGCTGCTGGGTGCGGCGAATGCGCAATTGCGCGGGACGCTGTGATCCCCAATCAAGCTCAAGTCGCTGGTATCCATGCAACTTTTGCCCGTGCGCGCGATTATTCCGGCGCGGTGTGACTGAATTGACCTAGTTGCGCCCACCCCGGCCGGGCTAGTATGGGGGTGAAATCGACTGGCGGCGCGCCGCCTGAAGGGGACGTGATGAGCTTGAATTTCTCTGCGGCGAACAAACTGGCGACGTTGCTTGCGGCGGGCGCCGCGGTCGCGATGGCCTTCGCTGCGCCGGCCTCGGCCGATACCAAGGTCAAGCAGCGCTATGACGATCGCGGCCGGCCCATTTACGGTCCGAGCGGCCCGAACGCGGTCTATCAGCAGGGCCGCACCCGTATTTACGTGAGCAAGCGCTCCTGGCTCGACGGCGGCACCGAGGTCAATCCGGGCGACCGCAAGTTCAGCGATTACGCCTTCCCGCCGGCCGTTGGCTATCCCTCCTTCGCCCGCGAAAACAACAACCGGCCGATCGATCGCCAGCCGCTGGCGACGCCCGCCGATGTCGGCGGCTATCCGCAGAATTTCCCGCTGTACTGAGCGGACGAATCTTCCGAATCAAGATGGCCGGGTGGGCAAAGCGCAGCGTGCCCACGCATTTTGGCGAATCGAGAGAGATGGTGGGCACGGCGCAAGTGCGCCTTTGCCCACCCCACGATTCAATTTGCTCAGGCGAGATGCGTGCGTCTCACGCGTTCGCCGCCGGGTCATAACGCCGGCAAAACTCCTCGATCGCCTCGGAGCGGAAATCGGCGAGCCGCTCGAAGATCAGCTCATCCGGCCAATCCCACCAGGCGATGCGGCGGAGGCTTGCCGCGACATCATCATCGAAGCGCTTGCGGATGGGTCGCGCAGGAACGCCGCCGACAACAGTGTAAGGCGCAACGTCTCGACTGACGACCGCGCCCGCGCCGATCACCACACCGTCGCCGACGGTGACACCAGGCAACAGGATCGCGGCATGGCCGATCCAGACATCATTGCCGACGATGACGCGATCGCCGCGGCGATCCGCAAAGAAGTCGCGGTCGCGGCTCGCTGATGCCTCGTAATATTCGGGCACATAAGTGAAGCGATGCTGGGATGCACGGCCCATCGGATGATTGGGCGCACCAATCCGCACGGAGTTCGCGATGGCGGTGAACTTGCCGATCACGGCGTCGGCGACGTCGCAGTTTTCGCCGAGATATGAGTAGTCGCCGAGCGCGGCATATTCGATGCGGGTGTGAGCGAGAATCTCGCAGCGACGCCCGATCTGCGCCTCGCGCTGGCGCACGGTTTCATGGATGAAGGTTTCCGCGATCTTGGGGCGGGGTGCATCCATGAGGTAACTCCGAGAGCAGGTGCCGGGTGGGCAAAGGCGCGACGCGCCGTGCCCACCATCTCTCTCTAATCGCACTCAGAACGTGGGCACGCTTGCGCTTTGCCGACCCTATGAGAGCGGTGCGTATGGCTACGCGTGCAGCTTCTGCAATTCCTTCAGGATCGCTTCGCCCATCTGCGTGGTCGAGGCGGCGGTCGTGCCTTCCGACTTGATGTCGGCGGTGCGAAGACCGCTGGCGAGCACGGCTGCGATGGCGGCGTCGACCTTGTCGGCGAGATCGCCCATGTCGAAGGAATAGCGCAGCGCCATGCCGAAGGACGAGATCATCGCGATCGGATTGGCGAGGCCTTGGCCTGCGATATCGGGCGCCGAGCCGTGCACGGGCTCGTACAGCGCCTTGCGCTTCTTGCTCTTGACGTCGACTTCGCCGAGCGAGGCTGAGGGCAGCATGCCGAGCGAACCGGTGAGCATCGCCGCGATGTCGGACAGCATGTCGCCGAACAGATTGTCTGTGACGATGACGTCGAACTGCTTCGGCCACTTCACCAGCATCATGCCGCCGGAATCAGCGAGCTGATGCTCGAGCGTGACATCGGGATATTCGCGCTTGTGGACGGCCGTCATGACCTCGTTCCAGAGCACGCCCGACTTCATGACGTTGCGCTTCTCCATCGACGTCACCTTGTTCTTGCGCTTGCGGGCAAGCTCGAAGGCGACGCGGCCGATGCGCTCGATCTCATAGGTGTCGTAGACCTGGGTATCGATGGCGCGCTTCTGACCGTTGCCGAGATCGGTGATGGTCTTGGGCTCGCCGAAATAGACGCCGCCGGTGAGCTCGCGCACGATGACGATGTCGAGGCCCTCGACGGCCTCGCGCTTCAAGCTCGACGCATCCGCCAGCGCCGGATAGCAGACGGCCGGACGGAGGTTGGCGAACAAAGCGAGATCCTTGCGCAGGCGCAGCAGGCCGGCTTCGGGGCGCACCTCGTAAGGCACAGCGTCCCACTTCGGGCCGCCGACGGCGCCGAAGATGATGGCGTCGGCAGCAAGCGCCTTGGCCATGTCGCCTTCGGAGATTGACACCTTGTGGGCGTCATAGGCGGAGCCGCCGACGAGGCCGGTATCGGTCTCGAATTTGGCGATCCCTGATGAATTGAGCCAATCGATCAGCCGCTTCACCTCGCCCATCACCTCGGGGCCGATACCGTCGCCGGGGAGCAGCAGCAATTTGTGGGTCGCCATATCCGTTTCCTCTGAGATCGAAATTCGGCCGGAGTGCTAGAGCGGCCTTGCGCGCTTGGCAAGACACCATTGCCGCGCTGCGGCTGTGCAAGGCGGGCGGGGCCTGCCACACTGCATAGGCCGGAGTACCCCTTGCTCGTCCCTGATCGACCCCCGCCTGACGCCCATCCCGCGCGGCTGATCCTGACCCTGTCGCTGGCCGCGACGGTCGGGCTCGGCATCGGCCGCTTTGCCTATGCGCTGGTGCTGCCCGACATGCGGGAGGACCTCGGCTGGTCCTACTCGGCGGCCGGTTTCATGAACACCATCAACGCCGTCGGCTACCTCGTGGGCGCGCTGCTGGCGTCCCGGCTGATCCAGCGCGTCGGCTGGTCGGCGGCGATCCGCGGCGGAACCGTGGCCTGCGTCGCCGCGCTGGCGGTCTGCGCCCTGACCGGGAATTTCATCGCACTGAGCCTGGCGCGGCTGGTGCTCGGTATCGGCGCCGCGGCTGGCTTCGTCGCCGGCGGCGCGCTCGCCGCGACCGTCGCGCAATCGCGCCCGGAGCGGGCCAATTTCCTGCTCAGTCTCTTCTACGCCGGACCCGGCATCGGCATTCTCTCCTCGGGGCTGATCGCGCCGTTCACGCTGCAGCATTTCGGCCCGGGCTCGTGGTGGATCGTCTGGTGGGCGATGACGCTGCTCTCGGCTGCGATGACCATTCCGCTGTTCCTGGTCCGGATCGAAAGCGGCGCACGCTTCAGCGAAGGCAGTCACGCCGCATTCGCGCTTCCGCCCATACTGATCTATCTCGCGTCCTACTTCCTGTTCGGCGCGGGCTACATCGCCTACATGACCTTCATGATCGCCTATGTCCGCGACGGCGGCGGCGGGGCGTCGGCACAAGCCGCATTCTGGGGCCTGATCGGCACAAGTGCGTTCGTGACGCCCTGGGCCTGGCGCCGCGTGCTCGCGCTCGATCGCGGCGGGCTCGCCACCGCCATCATCCTCGGTACCAACGCGATCGGCGCCGGCCTGCCGATGCTCGGGCATTCAACTGCGTGGCTTGCGACCTCGGCGGTGGTGTTCGGCGTCGCCTTCTTCGCGGTGGTCGGCTCGACCACCGCCTTCGTGCGCTTCAACTATCCGCCGGAGAAGTGGCCGACCGCAATCGCGGCGATGACGATCTCGTTCGGCGTGGGCCAGACGCTCGGGCCGATCGTGGTCGGCGCCATCACGGATGCGCTGGGGAGCCTGAGCTACGCGCTGAATGTATCAGCGGCTTTGCTGGCGCTGGGGGCGGTGCTGGCGTTGCTGCAGCGGAAGGTGGGGCCAGCCACATAACCTGTGTCGGTGGGCAAAGCGAAGCGTGCCCACGCATTTTATCGCGATCGAGAGAGATGGTGGGCTCGGCTGCGCGCCTTTTCCCACCCTAAGGCAGCGGAATCAGCTCCCGCTGTACGAATTGTACCCCTGGTCTTCCCAATAGCCGCCCTTGTAGTCGTTGGTGACTTCCATCGACATCACGTATTTCGGGTTCTTGAAGCCGAGCTTTGTCGGCACGCGGATCTTCATCGGGAAGCCGTAGGCGCGCGGCAAGGTCTCGCCCGCGTATTTGAAGGTCATCTGCGTCTGCGGATGCAGCGCGGTGCGCATGTCCAAGGGCGAATTGTAGCCGTCCTTGTCGGCGCACTGGAACCAGACATATTTCGCGCGCGTATCGGCGCCAACAAGCTTGAGGAAATCGCGCAAGGGCGTGCCGGTCCAGCTACCGATCGCGCTCCAGCCCTCGACGCAGATGTGACGCGTGATTTGCGTGAACTGCGGCAGCTTGGTGAGCTCGGGCAACGTCCATGACTTTTTGTCGTCGACGAGGCCGCGGACCTCGAGCTTCCAGGCATCGCCATCGACATCAGGCGCGTCGTCGAGATCGTAATAGGCGTTGAACGGGAACGGCTTGGTAATCGCGCTTTCGGGAAAGGTCGGCGCCAGCGCGTCAGGGTTGAAGATGAAATCCTGCACGGCGTCGTTGAACTTCGATATCTTCGTCAGCAGCGCATCCGCCGAAGAGGAATCGACCACGTCGCAGCCGGTCAGCAGCGTCAGCGCGCCGAGGCTGGCACCGCCCGCGATGAAGCGGCGACGGGTGACGTCAGGCATGATCTTGATGGAATCCTTGATCAGCAGCCGCCTGTCGACGCCGGGGATCAGGAAGGGACGCTTGGCCATATCGATTCTCACATCTTTTTTTTGAGCATGATCTTGTCGGAAAACCGCTTCACACTTTCCCGGATCATGCTCTAGCGACCGATGATCATCGCGCGCAGGCTCTTCGGCACCAAGAGCGCAAGCAGCACGTGAATGACGAGGAAGGCGCAGATCGCGGCCATGCAGAAGAAATGGACGTAGCGCGCGGTCGGATAATCGCCGAACAGCGTCACCAGCCAATGCAGCTGCACCGGCTTCCACATCGACAGGCCCGACAGCACGATCAGCACGCCGACGACGATGATGCCGGCATAGAGGGTGCGCTGGACATAGTTGTAGACGCTGAGATCGTCATGGCCGAGCTTGAAGGTCAGCGCGGCCCTGACATCGTGAAGCACGCCCGACGGGGTGATCGGCAGCAGTTTTTTCCGGAAGCGGCCGGACACGAAGCCGGTGACGAGATAGGCGAGGCCGTTGATCATCAGCAGCCACATTGCCGCAAAATGCCAGAGCAGACCGCCGCCGAGCCAGCCGCCGAGCGTGTAGTCCCGCGGGAAGCTGAAATTGAACAGCGGCGAGGCGTTGTAGATCTGCCAGCCCGACAGGATCATCAGGATCATGGCGACGGCGTTGGTCCAGTGCATCACCCGGACCCAGGCCGGCTGGATCACCTTGGCCTTGGTGGCGCTGATGTGCTGGTCGGTCACGGTAAGGCTCGACATGATGGTTCCGTCCTGATGATCGTCCGTCAGCGATTGTACGCCTGATAGCCCGCTTTCGTTACGCCAGCCGACAAATCGAATCGCCGGCCGTCCTGGTCACAATAAAGCGAGCCGGGTCTCCCCGGCTCGCTGTTTCGCCGCATCCTCCGGGGATGAAACGGGGGTATCAGGTGTTACGTCGCCGGCATCAGCACGGTGTCGACCACATGGATCACGCCGTTGGACTGGTTGACGTTGGAGATCGTCACCATCGAGGTACCGCCCTTGGCGTCGACGATCCAGACCTTGCCGTCCTGCTTCTTGACGGTCAGTTCCTCGCCTTCGGCGGTCTTGAGCTTCTTGCCGTCGGTCAGGTCGGACGCCTCGAGCTTGCCGGGGACCACATGATAGGTGAGGATCTTGGTCAGGGTCGCCTTGTTCTCGGGCTTGACCAGATTGTCGACGGTGCCGGCCGGCAGCTTGCCGAAGGCGGCATTGGTCGGTGCGAAAACCGTGAACGGGCCCTTGCCTTCCAGCGTCGGCACCAGACCGGCCGCCTTCACCGCCGCCACCAGCGTGGTGTGATCCTTCGAATTGACGGCGTTCTGGACGATGTTCTTCGACGGGAACATCGCGGCGCCGCCGACCATGACGGTCTTTTCCTCGGCGCGGGCGGGCGCGATGACAACAGCGGTGATGGTCAGCGCGCTGAAGGCTGCGGCGGTGAGATAGGCAATGCGCTTCGACATGGAGAAACTCCCGATGATTGTGACCGGCGATTGCCGGATTTTGCGTTGGGCAACAACGGCGGCTGCGACAGTTTGACGTGGAGCAGCAGCGCGTCGTTGGCCGAACTACGGGAGGGTTTGCGAAGTGGTTTCGAACAATAATTTATCGTGATGCGTGAAACTAACGGCGGGGGAGACCGTGTGTGGGCGAGCGCGCACGACAAACTCAGCCGTCGTCCTGGCAAAAGCCAGGACCCATACACCTCAGCGGTCGTTGTTGCGCAGGGTGATCATTGCCTATCTTCGCCAAACTGCTGCTGCGGCGTATGGGTCCTGGATCTGCGCTGCGCTTGTCCAGGACGACAAGAGGCCTCAATCCCTGTTCCCTGGTGTCTGAATAAACCCCCGATTATGCGTCGGGCTGATGAGAAGCTCGTTGATGCACACGCGCGGCGGCATGCTGGCGATGAACGCGATGGTACGGCCGAGATCTTCGGATTGCAGCATCTTCGCCTGCTCTTCCTCGCTCGGCACCACCGGGCGCAGCTTCAGGATGGGAGTGGCGACTTCGCCAGGCATCAGGCAGCAGGCGCGCAAGCCGTTGACGCATTCGTCCATGTTGAAGGAATGGGTCAGCGCCAGCACCGCATGTTTGGTCGTGGTGTAGGCCGGGCCCGGCATCTTCGAGACGTGACGGCCGGCCCAGGATGAGACGTTGATGATCGACCCGTCCAGCTGCTTGCGCATCGTCGGCAGCACCGCGCGCATGCAATAGAGCACGCCGTTGAGATTGACCTGCACGAGCTTGTCCCAGCCGTCCAGTTCCATGTCCTTCCAATTGCGCTTGGGGACGTTGATGCCGGCATTGTTCACGAGCAGATCGATGCGGCCGTGCTTGGCGACGATCTGATCGGCCACCTTCTGCGCCTCAGCCGCATTGGACACATCAAGCGCAATCGCCTCGGCAGACCCGCCCGCCCCATTGATCTTCGCAACCACTGTATCCAAGGCATCCTTGCGCCGGCCGGACACCACGACGATCCAGCCGTCGGCCGCAAGCGCCTCGGCGCCGGCCTCCCCGATCCCGCTGCCGCCGCCGGTGACCCAGGCCACGCGTTTCCCAGATTTGGTCATGCAAACTGTCTCCGTTGCTTCATTGGGGCGGTTTTTGCTAATCCAGCCCTCGGTTTTGACCGGCCTTGTCGTACGAGCCGTGTAGTACAAGCCTTGCCGTCGAGGAAATCTTGCATGAACCCAGCTGCCAACGCCAATCTGTTTTCCCGCCTGTTCGACGGCCTCGATAACCCCAAGCGTCTCGCCATCGAGACCCAGGACGGCGCCCATATCAGCTATGGCGACCTGATCGCACGGGCAGGCCAGATGGCGAATGTGCTGGTGACGCGCGGTGTGAAACCCGGCGACCGCGTTGCGGTGCAGGTGGAAAAGTCCGTCGCCAATATCGTGCTGTATCTCGGCACGGTCAGGGCCGGCGCAGTCTATCTGCCGCTCAACACCGCCTATACGCTCAATGAGCTCGATTACTTCATTGGCGATGCCGAGCCGTCGCTGGTGGTTTGCGATCCCTCCAAGGCTGAGGGCCTCGCCCCGATCGCCGCCAAGGTGAAGGCCAAGGTCGAGACCTTAGGAGCTGACGGCAAGGGCTCGCTGACCGAGGCCGCCGACAAGGCGAGCAGCGAATTCACCACCGTCTCGCGGGCGAACGACGATCTCGCCGCGATCCTCTACACGTCGGGCACGACAGGCCGCTCCAAGGGCGCGATGTTGAGCCACGACAATCTTGCGTCGAACTCGCTCTCGCTCGTTGACTACTGGCGCTTCACCGACAAGGACGTGCTGATCCACGCGCTGCCGATCTACCACACGCACGGCCTGTTCGTGGCGACCAATGTGACGCTGTTCTCGCGCGCGTCGATGATCTTCCTGCCGAAGCTCGATTCCGATCTGATCGTCAAGCTGATGGCGCGTGCCACAGTGTTGATGGGCGTGCCGACGTTCTACACGCGCCTCCTGCAAAATCCCGCGCTGTCACGCGAGACGAGCAAGCACATGCGTCTCTTCATCTCGGGCTCCGCACCGCTGCTGGCCGAGACCCATCGCGAGTGGTCGGCGCGCACCGGCCACGCCGTGCTCGAGCGCTACGGCATGACCGAAACCAACATGAACACGTCGAACCCCTATGACGGCGAGCGCGTGCCCGGCGCCGTCGGCTTTCCCCTCCCCGGTGTGTCCGTACGCGTGACCGAGCCCGAGACGGGCAAGGAGCTGCCGCGCGACGAGATCGGCATGATCGAAGTGAAGGGCCCGAACGTCTTTAGGGGTTACTGGCGCATGCCGGAGAAAACCAAGTCGGAATTCCGTCCCGACGGCTTTTTCATCACCGGCGATCTCGGCAAGATCGACGACAAGGGCTACGTCCACATTCTCGGCCGCGGCAAGGATCTCGTGATCTCAGGCGGCTTCAATGTCTACCCCAAGGAAATCGAGAGCGAGATCGACGCCATGCCCGGCGTGGTCGAATCCGCCGTGATCGGCGTGCCGCATGCGGACTTCGGCGAGGGTGTCACCGCGGTGCTCGTCTGCAGCAAGGGCGCCGACGTGACCGAGGCCGCCGTGCTGAAAGCGCTCGATGGCCGGATCGCGAAGTTCAAAATGCCCAAGCGCGTCTTCGTCGTCGACGAGCTGCCGCGCAACACCATGGGCAAGGTGCAGAAGAATATTTTGCGCGACACGTACAAGGATATTTTCGCGAAAAAATAGGCGCGGCTTACTCGCACGAGCGAACCATATCCTCGCCGTCGTCCTGGCGAAAGCCAGGACCCATCACCCCAGGGAGCAGTGGCGGCGCGAAGCTGGTGACCGCGAGTCTTCGCAAAACCATCTCTCGGGGTAATGGATCCTGGATCGGCGCTCGCGGCGCGAGCTTGTCCAGGACGACGTTGGGGGTGGCATTACGCGCACTCTCAACCACGTCATTGCGAGCGAAGCGAAGCAATCCAGACTGCCGCCGCGGAAAGATTCTGGATTGCTTCGCTGCGCTTGCAATGACGGCGGGTGTGGCGGCTACTGCGCGCCCACGAGACTCATCACAAACCTGCTGCCGACGATAAACAGATAGCACCCGAACGCGACCTCCAGCGTCCGCTTCGACATCGCATGCGCGGCCCGCACGCCGAGCGGCGCGGTGACGAGGCTCATCGGCATCACCAGCACGGCGCCGATCAGCGAGACGTAACCGAGCGCGAACGGGATTTGCAGCGCGGAGACGCTGGGGTACACCGCGGCCGCCGGCCAGCCGGCATAGATGTAGCCGAGCGCGCCGGGAATCGAGATCAGCACCGCGAGCGCCGACGAGGTCGCGACCGCCTGATGGATCGGGCGGCCGTAGAACGTCATCAACAAGTTCGAGAACAGGCCGCCGCCAATGCCCATCAGCGTCGAGAGGATACCGACGCAGAAGCCGTAGATGCGCATCAACGGTCCGTGCGGCAGCTCGTCACCGAGCTTCCAGCTCTCACGCCCGAAGATGAGCCGGGCCGACGCGGAATAGGCGACGGCAACGAACACGATCTTGAACAACCGCTCCGGCGCGTAGCGCGCGACGACGCTGCCGGCGACGACGCCGATGAGAATCGGCAGCCACCACACGCGCAGGATCGACAGGTCGACCGCGCCGCGCTTGTAATGCGCCTGGAACGAGCGGATCGACGTCGGAATGATCACGGCGAGCGAGGTGCCGACGCAGAGCGGCATGCGCACGTCGAGCGGCACGCCGGCGATGCGGAAGCATTCGTAAAACACCGGCACGAGAATCGCGCCGCCACCGATTCCGAACACACCGGCCAAAAATCCGGAGAGAGCACCGACTGCGATCAGCAACAGCGCGAGCTCAACGATCTCCTTGATATCAAGACCTGCGATCACCCCGACTGTCCCCTCGGCCGCAACCTCTCTCCGAGTGGGTCGTTCGGAATGAGATGCTTTTCGAAGCTGTAGGCGATCCGATTTGCGCGGTCGACACACCGGAGCTTCCGTCTGGGGTGGAATGCAGGGTGCGCATATCCTCCGCCTGACGGAAAATCGATGCGCCGGACGGAAATCTGAGAGCAACGATCGGCGGGCGACATGGCGCCGGGCACCATGAACTGACTAGTTCGAACTGGAGCCCGCAGTCTGGGGGTTAGAGCCGTTCCAATAGTAATTTCAATGCGCCTCACTGAGCAGACCAAAAGATGAATCGATGTTCTATTCTTTGTCGGTGCACCATCCCCGTGGTATACCAAGCCCCTGATTGGCCTTGGTTCATCAAGGGTCTAGAGCTGAACGATGGTTCGATTTATGGCGATTTGGTGATTGCACAGGCCAAATCGACTCCGTAAATAGAGCCGACCTTTCGCGATCCCCGCGCGCCCCCTGCTGGGCCGCCACAACATCAAAAGCCCATGACCGCACGGATCGAACGACCGCTTTCACCACACATGCAAGTCTACCGCTGGACGTTGACGATGGCGCTCTCCATCGTCCATCGCGCCACCGGTATCGCTCTTTATGTCGGGACCCTGCTGTTGGCCTGGTGGCTGATCGCAGCCGCCTCCGGCTCCGCCGCCGCCTACTCCAATGTGCAGGCCTTCACCGGCAGCATCATCGGCCGACTCATCGTGTTTGGATACACCTGGGCGCTGATGCACCACATGCTGAGCGGCATCAGGCACTTCGTGTGGGACCTCGGCTTCGGCTTCAAGGCCAATGAGCGTGAAGCGCTGACCTGGGGCGCTCTGATCGGCGGCATCGCGCTGACGATCCTGATCTGGATCATCGCCTACGCGATCGGAGGTGTGCGATGAGCGCCAGCGATACGCCGAAGCGCAGCATGCGCACCCCGCTCGGCCGCGTCCGCAATCTCGGCGCCGCGCATTCGGGAACTTCTGATTTCTGGCGTCAGCGCCTCACGGGCGTCGCGATGACGCTACTGATGCTGCCGGTGATCGTCGTCATCATGATGACGCTCGGCAGCAACCAGGCCGGCGCCAAGGTGATCCTCGGCTCGCTGCCGATCGCGGTGATCATGCTGCTCTTCATCGTCGCCAGCACCTGGCACATGAAGATCGGCATGCAGGTCGTGATCGAGGACTACATCCATAACGAGAAGCTCAAGCTCGTCTCGGTCATGCTCAACAACTTCTTCTCGATCGCCGTGGCACTCGCCTCGATCTACGCGATCATCAAGATCTCATCCGGAGTGTAAACCCATGGCCAACGAGACGAATGGCAAGGGCAACGGCGCTCCCGCCACCAACGGCAAAGCCTATCCGATCGAAGACCACACCTATGACGTCGTCGTGGTCGGCGCCGGCGGCGCGGGCCTGCGCGCCACGGTCGGCTGCAGCGAGGCCGGGCTGAAGACGGCCTGCATCACCAAGGTGTTTCCGACGCGCTCGCACACGGTCGCGGCGCAGGGCGGCATCTCGGCTTCGCTCGGCAACATGCACAAAGATGACTGGCGCTGGCACATGTACGACACCGTGAAGGGGTCGGACTGGCTGGGCGACCAGGACGCGATCGAATACATGGTGCGCAACGCGCCCGACGCGGTCTACGAGCTCGAGCATTGGGGTGTGCCGTTCTCGCGCACCGAAGACGGCAAGATCTATCAGCGCCCGTTCGGCGGCATGACCATGGACTACGGCAAGGGCCAGGCCCAGCGCACCTGCGCTGCCGCTGACCGTACCGGCCACGCCATGCTGCACACGATGTACGGCCAGTCGCTGCGCCATGCGGCCGAATTCTTCATCGAATTCTTCGCCATCGATTTGATTATGGACGATCAGGGCACCTGCCGCGGCGTCATCGCGCTCAAGCTTGACGACGGCACGCTGCACCGCTTCCGCGCCCAGACCGTGATCCTCGCGACCGGCGGCTATGGCCGCGCCTACGCCTCCTGCACCTCGGCGCACACCTGCACCGGTGACGGCGGTGGCATGGTGCTGCGCGCCGGCCTGCCGCTGCAGGACATGGAGTTCGTGCAGTTCCACCCGACCGGCATCTACGGCTCGGGCTGTCTCGTCACCGAGGGCGCGCGCGGCGAAGGCGGCTATCTCGTCAACTCCGAAGGCGAGCGCTTCATGGAGCGTTACGCACCTTCCGCGAAGGACCTGGCGTCGCGCGACGTTGTTTCGCGCGCGATGACCATCGAGATCCGCGAAGGGCGCGGCGTCGGCAAGAAGAAGGACCACATCTTCCTTCATCTCGACCATCTCGATCCCGCAGTGCTCGCCGAACGCCTGCCAGGCATCTCCGAATCCGCAAAGATCTTCGCCAATGTCGACGTGACGCGCGAGCCGATCCCGATCGTGCCGACCGTGCACTACAACATGGGCGGCATCCCCACGAACTATCACGGCGAAGTCCTGACCAAGAAGGATGGCGAGGACAACGCCGTCATCCCCGGCCTGATGGCGATCGGCGAAGCCGCCTGCGTCTCCGTGCACGGCGCCAACCGCCTCGGCTCCAACTCGCTGATCGACCTCGTCGTGTTCGGCCGCGCTGCGGCGCTCCGTCTCGCCGAGAAGCTGACGCCGAACGGCAAGCAGCCCGAGCTGCCGGCAAACTCGTCCGACCTCGCGCTCGGCCGCCTCGACCATTATCGCCACGCCTCCGGCGGCACGCCGACCGCGAAGCTGCGCGAAGGCATGCAGCACGTGATGCAGACCAACTGCGCGGTGTTCCGCACCGGCGAGGTGCTGAGCGAGGGCCAGAACCTGATCGCGAAGGTCCACAGCGGCATCACCGACATCGCCGTGTCCGACCGCTCGCTGGTGTGGAATTCCGACCTGATCGAGACGCTCGAGTTCGACAATCTGATCGCGCAGGCAGTGGTGACGATGGACTCCGCCGCCAACCGCACCGAGAGCCGCGGCGCGCATGCCCGCGAGGACTTCTCCGCGCGCGACGACAAGAACTGGATGAAGCACACGCTGGCCTGGCTCGACGACAACGGCAAGGTCAAGATCGAGTACCGCCCGGTTCACGACTACACCATGACCAACGACGTGCAGTACATTCCGCCCAAAGCGCGCGTGTATTGAGCGAACATTAGCCGTCATTCCGGGGCGATGCGTAGCATCGAACCCGGAATCTCGAGATTCCGGGTCCGGTCCTTCGGACCATCCCGGAATGACGAAAGGTTAGAGAAATGGTTGAATTCGCACTTCCGAAGAACTCGAAAATATCCGGCGGCAAGACCTGGCCGAAGCCCGCGGGCGCGACCGAGACGCGCGAGTTTCGCGTCTATCGCTGGAATCCGGATGACGGCAAGAATCCGAGCGTCGACACCTACTATGTCGACACCCATGATTGCGGTCCGATGGTGCTGGACGGCCTGATCTGGATCAAGAACCACATCGACCCGTCGCTGACCTTCCGCCGCTCCTGCCGCGAAGGCGTCTGCGGCTCCTGCGCCATGAACATCGACGGCCAGAACACGCTGGCCTGCACCCGCTCGATGCACGACGTGAAGGACGGCGCGGTGAAGATCAACCCGCTGCCGCATCAGCCGGTGGTGAAGGATCTGGTCCCCGACCTGACCAATTTCTACGCGCAATACGCCTCGATCGAGCCGTGGCTGAAGACGACCTCTCCGACCCCGCAGAAGGAATGGCGCCAGACCCACGAGGACCGCGAGAAGCTCGACGGCCTTTACGAGTGCATCCTGTGCGCCTGCTGCTCGACCTCCTGCCCGAGCTATTGGTGGAACAGCGACCGCTATCTCGGCCCCGCCGCCCTGCTCCAGGCCAACCGCTGGGTGTCTGATTCGCGCGACGAGGCCACCGGCGAGCGGCTCGACAACCTCGAGGACCCGTTCCGGCTGTATCGCTGCCACACCATCATGAACTGCGCCAAGGCCTGCCCGAAGGGCCTGAACCCGGCCGAAGCCATCGCCGAGCTCAAGCTCAAGATGGTCGAGCGCCAGATCTAGGCCTCGCTCTCAACGACTGCCCCCGGCCCGAGCGGCCGGGGCATGCTCCGCCCGGGTCGATTTCGGCTAAAATTTGCTTCATCGCGCGTTGCGCGCGAATCGGAAGGCCACAACCTCCAGTTCCGTTACAAGTCGCTTCCTTCCCGACGTCAGATTCAAGTAAGCTTCCGGTCGGGGGACCCGGAGCGACCGTGCAGGGCGCACAACGCAATTCTCTGAGACTCTTGCAGTGGATGATGGCGGCATCCCTGGCGCTGCCGGTTGCGCTGTTCGTCTTCGCCTCCACGATCTCCTACAATTCGACGCTGGACATCGCCGATCGCGAGATCGAGCGCTCGCTCGATGTCGCGCATGAGCACGCCCTCAAGGTGTTCGAGACCATCGACCGGAGCCTCGCCGAGATCAACGAGGTCGTGCGGGACCTCCCTGATGACGTCATCCGGTCGCGGGAAGGCGCGCTGCACCGGCGCCTGAAACAGCTCACCGATTCGCTGCCGCAGCTCAAATCAGCCTGGATCTTCGATGCGAACGGGAAATCACTGGTCAACAGCCTGGCGTCACCGCCGCCGGAGCAGATTTTTGCCGACCGCGATTACTTCTACGCCCATATCGACCAGAGCATTGGCACCTTCATCGGTACCTCACTGACGCCGCGCCAACCCTACCAGGGTGCACGCTTCTTCGGCGTCAGCCGCCGCCGCTCGACCGACGATGGCAGCTTCGACGGCGTGATCCAGGCCTCCGTGCTGCCCGAATATTTCGAGAGCTTTTACGCCAGGATCGGCAGCGATCCAGGCAGCTTCTTCGCGATGGGGCGCACCGACGGTGTGCTGCTGGCACATTTCCCGCGGCTTGACCGCGACTTCCAGCTCGATCCGAACGGCCCGGTTGGCCGGAGCATTGCAGCCCATCCGGACCATGGGCTCATGACCATCACCTGGCCAACTGATGGCATCGAGCGGCGCATCGGCTACCGGCGCGTCGCCGAATATCCGATCTATGTCAGCGCCGGCCTCGAGACCTCGGCGATCCGCGCACGCTGGCTTGCGACCATGAGCCAGCACCTCGTGTTCGGCTTGCCCGCGACCGCGTTGCTGTTCATCCTGCTGGCCTTCGCCTTCCGGCGCACCCAGCATCTCCAGATCGAGGCCGCAAAGCGGCGCGAGGCCGAGGAGGCACTCAAGCATAGCCAGCGGCTGGAGGCACTTGGCCAGCTCACCGGTGGTGTCGCGCATGATTTCAACAACCTGCTGACCGTGATCCGCGCGTCGGTCGATCTGTTGAACCGCCCGCAACTGAGCGAGGAACGGCGGCAGCGCTACATGACTGCGATCGGCGACGCGGTTGGGCGCGCCGCCAAGCTGACATCTCAGCTGCTGGCCTTTGCCCGGCGCCAGACCTTGAAGCCCGAAGTGTTCGACGTCGGCGAGCGCATGCAGTCGCTGCGCGACATGCTCGCCACGCTGCTCGGCCCCGCGATCGAGATCGTCACGCAATTGCCGGCCGAGCCTTTCCTCGTCAACGCGGATGCCGGCCAGTTCGAGACGGCCATGATCAACATGGCAACCAACGCGCGCGACGCCATGCAGGGCAAGGGCCGGATCGTCTTCACGGTGCACGCGGCGATGGCTGTGCCGGACACACTCGCGCACCTCTCGGGGACTCACGGATTCGTCTGCGTCGCCGTCAGCGACACCGGCGTCGGCATTCCGGCTGCGCAATTGGGACGCATCTTCGAGCCGTTCTTCACCACCAAGCTGGTCGGCCAGGGCACGGGCCTCGGCCTATCACAAGTGTTCGGCTTCGCCCGCCAGTCCGGCGGCGAGGTGACCGTCATGAGCGAGGTCGGCCAGGGCAGCACCTTCTCGCTCTATCTGCCGCGCGCACCGGCAGCTCTCTTGCCACGGAGCCTGGCGCCGAGCACGGCGCCTGCGGTCGCCGGCAGCGGCATGTCGGTGTTGATCGTCGAGGACAATATCGAGCTCGGCAATTTCGCCGCCGACGGGCTGACCGAGCTCGGCTACAGCATCACGCTGGTCGACAACGCCACCGATGCACTCACCGAGCTTCTCGGCGACCCCGATCGATTCGACGTCGTGTTCTCCGACGTCGTGATGCCCGGGATGACCGGGCTCGATCTCGCGCAGGCGATCCGCGAGCGCCGCATCGCCGTCCCTGTCGTGCTGACCACCGGCTACAGCCAGGCCCTGTCCCAGGACGGCGTCGCCGGTTTCGAGCTCGTGCAAAAGCCCTATTCGATCGAGGAACTGTCGCGTGTCCTGCATCACGCGGCGCGACCACGACGGGTGCGCGACGGCGCGGCGGAGTGAATTTCTCGCGCAGCGTAGCGTTGGAGTCCCCGACAAAACCGGCTATGCATGCGCCGCCTGCAACGAGGACCGCCTGCTTGACGCCCGACAATTCCCTTTCGACAGCGCCATTCGGCGCGTTTGCACCGAACGCTGCGCAGGCCGCGATCATCGGCCTCGCGCAGGGATCGGGGCTGAAGCGCGGCGCGTTTCGTCCGTGGATGTCGCGGCTGGTCAATCTGCTGCGCGGCGGCCCCGTTGACGTGCAATATCAGGGCGCCTCGTTCCGCTTCTATCACCAGGGCAGCGCAACCGAACGCGGCGCGCTGTTCAACCCCGATTACAACCTCGATGAGCTCGATTTCCTGCGCCAGCACACGCAGGTCGGCGGCACGTTCGTCGACGTCGGCGCCAATGTCGGCACTTTCGCGCTGGTGATGGCGCGGCAGGTCGGCGCCATCGGCAAGGTTGTCGCGATCGAGCCGCATCCTCTCACGTTTGGGAGGCTGTCATTCAATCATGCGGCATCCAAGGCAACGCAGGTGCGCCTGGTGCAGGCCGCCGCGGGCGACAGCGACGGCGAGCTGATGATCGAAAGCGGCGGCGGCAATCTCGGCGCAACGCATGTCGTCACGGGCGCGGCCAGCAATGATGCCATCAAGGTGCCGTCGCTGCGGCTGACGCGAATCCTTGATGAGGCCGGCGTCCGCCAAGTCGATTCGCTCAAGATCGATGTCGAGGGATTCGAGGATCGCGTATTGATCGGCTTCTTCCGCGATGCGCCGCCATCGCTGTGGCCGCGCGCAGTGGTGATCGAACATCTGTCACAAAACGAATGGCAGCAGGATTGTATCGCTGACATGGTCGCGCGCGGCTTTACGATCGCGCGCAAAACGAGAAGCAACACGTTCCTGTCGCGCTGACGACCAACCACGGAGCTTACGATGATCGATCATTTGGGCTTGTCCGTCTCCGACTATGAGCGAGCGAAAGCGTTCTACGCCAAGGCACTGGCGCCGCTCGAATACAGCCTGATCATGGAAGTGACGGCGGAGCAGACCGGCCACGCCGCGGCAGCCGGCTTCGGTGCCGGCGGCAAGCCGGATTTCTGGATCAGCGGCGAAGGCGCGATGAACAAGCCGGTGCATGTGGCAATTCTCGCGAAGGATCGCGCGACGGTCGATGCGTTCTACAAGGCTGCGATGGCAGCCGGTGGCCGCGACAATGGTCCGCCCGGCATCCGGGCGCATTATCACGCGAACTATTACGGCGCGTTCGTGCTCGACCCTGACGGCCACAACATCGAGGCCGTCTGTCACGCACCGGAATAACACTGCGCGAGGCGGAACATCGGCCAGGCTTCATCGTTGTCGTTCTCCTGACAACTGATCTCTGTGAGGCCGATGCCGATTGAACCGCCCGAGATACCGCCGGCAACACCGGGCACACCGACCGAGCCGCCGCCCGGAATTCCGCCGGGCAGCCCGCAGCCTGAGATCACGCCGCCGGTGCGCGAGCCCGGCGAATCACCACGACCCGATGAATTGCCCGGCCGCGTGCCCGAGGAGATTCCATCGCGCGGACCGAACGGCCCGCTGACGCCAAGTCCGGCCACGGATGCCAATTCGTCGCAGGGTCACATGTGAGACGCGAGCGAACACATGTGAGGCAATTGCGACTCACGCCTGAATGCGCAATGAACGTTGTTATAGTGACGTGATTTGCGTGCAGAAATAAATCGGGCCGCGTCCGCTTCGCCCGCCACAATGCGGCCTAACGCGTAGCCGTTCATTCCATCGCTTCGTTAAACCCAAACTTCGTCAAAGAACCTTCCGGGGAAGTTGAACCACATGACCAACCTTCGTTTCGTGCTGCTTGCCACGACGGCTCTGACCGCGACGCAATTCGCAAGCTCCGCATCGCATGCACAGAGCGCACCGCCGCTCGTGATGGCGCAGGCCCAGCCAGAATTGGGCCCTGACGGAAAACCGAAGCAGCCTCCGAAGGAAGCGCCAAAGGGACCGCCGCCTGCTGCGCGTCCGGCAACGCCGCCTCCGCCGGCTGCACCGCCGCCGGCTCCGCCCAAGGCACCACCGCCGCCTCCGCCGGCAGCTGCACCGCCGCATCCGCCCGCTGCGCCTCCGCCGGCTGCCGCCCCGACGCGCCCGACGCCGCCACCCCCGCCGGCTGCGCCGCCCGCAACTCATCAGGCCCCTCCGCCGCCCCCGCCGCCGCCTGCTGCCCCCAAGCCGCCGACGCCACCTCCGGCCGCGGCACCGCAGCAGCATGCACCGACGCCACCACCTCCGCCGCCTCCGCAGCAGCACGCGCCGACACCACCGCCGCCTCCGCCTCCGCAGCAGCACGCTCCGACAGCGCCACTGCCGGCGCCGAGCGCGACACCGACGCGGCCGGCCCCCACGCCGATACCTTCGCCTTCCGCGGCTCCTGCGGTCCGGCCTGCGCCAACGGCAACGCCAGCCCCGGCGGCAACACCCACGCCGACGCCCGTTGCGCCGGCCGCTCGCCCGGCGACGCCTCCAGCTCCGACTGCCACACCCACGCCGTCAACAACGCCGGCACCCGGCACGCCGCCCGGACGCCCTGGCGGCCCGCCGGCTGCGGGAACACCAGCCCCAGGCGCAACGCCGGCGCCCGGTGGCGCGACGACGCTTCCCGGACGTCAGGGTGGAACGCCGCCCACAGGTGCGCCTGCTGCCGCTGGCGCACCTGCGCCGGGCACACCGCCTACATCGCCGCAGGCAGGTGTCCCACCCCGACCGCCCGCGCCGCCCGCCGGCGCAGCAGCGCCGTCCGTCGTCCAAGGTTCGGCTGCGGCCGCGGTTCCGCCCAACAAGACGCAGAACGCTCCGCCGACAATCAGTTCGGCCTTCCGCGCCGCGCCCACGACCACCACGCCCTTGCCGCCGCCGCCACGTCCGCAGCAGCGTGACATGACGCCGCTGGCGTTCGGCGCAGGCGTCGTGGCCGGTGCCATCGTTGGCGCCACCATCGCCGACTACCGCAACCAGCGGCAGGAAGTGGTCGAAGGCGGCCGCACCGTCTACACCGAGCCGGATCGCATCATCATCCGTGATCCGAGCGGCCAGGAGTACGTGCGGGGCAACGATCTCTATCGCTTCCGCTACGGCGCCCGCGATATCCGCACCGAGACGGTCGGCGGCGAAACCCGCACGGTCGTGATCCGTCCTGACGGTACCGAGATCATCACGGTGGTCGGTCCGGACGGGAGCTTGATGCGTCGCATCCGCAGAGATTCTCGCGGACGTGAGATCGTGATCATCGACAACACCTATCGCGATCCGCGGTCGGTCGGCGGCTTCTATGTCGACGTGCCGCCGCCGGTGGTCAGCATTCCCTACGATCGCTACATCGTCGACGCCCAGGAAGCGTCGCCGCAGGTGATCTACGACACGATGCGGGCCCCGCCGGTGCAGCGGATCGATCGTCGCTACTCGCTCGACGAGATCCGCTACTCGCCGAACGTTCGCATGGCGATGCCGAGCGTCGACGTCAACACGATCAACTTCGCGACGGGATCGTGGACCATTCCGCCGGACCAGGCGGCGCGGTTGCAGGTGGTCGCCGACGGCATCAACCAGGCGATCCAGGCCAACCCGCAGGAGGTGTTCCTGATCGAAGGCCACACCGATGCGGTCGGCAACGACGTCGACAATCTGTCGCTGTCGGATCGCCGGGCGCAGGCTGCAGCCGAATTGCTGACCCAGCAATTCGGTGTGCCGGCTGAGAACCTGACCTCGCAGGGCTACGGCAAGCAGTACCTGAAGGAGCAGACCGACGGCCCGAGCCTGATCAACCGGCGCGTCACCGTCCGTCGCATCACCCCGCTGCTCAACGGCGGCCAGGCCAACGCGGCACCGCCTCCGCCGCCGCGCCAGTAACACCATCGCAAAAAGAAAATGGCCGGGAGCGATCCCGGCCATTTTTGTTTTTAGGTTGTTACACGCGATGTCGCGACACGGCGAGCGAGAGCGGAGATTTCAGTCCTTGTCGCTCTCCAGCCGGAAAATCTGCGAGCCTTCGCTGCCCGACAGCAGACCGGTCTTCGAATAGAGACCGAGCTTGGCGCGGGTGTCGGCGATGTCGAGATTGCGCATGGTGAGCTGGCCGATACGATGCTCCGGCGTGAACGGCGCATCCTCGACCTTCTCCATGCTCAGCCGCTCCGGCGCATAGGTGAGGTTGGGGCTCTCGGTGTTGAGGATCGAATAATCGTTGCCGCGACGCAGCTCCAGCGTGACCTCGCCGGTGACAGCGGTTGCGACAAAGCGCTGCGCGGTATCGCGCAGCATCAAAGCCTGCGAGTCGAACCAGCGGCCCTGATAGAGCAGACGGCCGAGGCGCATGCCGCTGATGCGGTACTGCTCGATCGTGTCCTCGTTGTGGATGCCGGTGAGGAGGCGCTCATAGACAATGTGCAGCAGCGCCATGCCCGGCGCCTCGTAGATGCCGCGGCTCTTGGCCTCGATGATGCGGTTCTCGATCTGGTCGCTCATGCCGAGCCCGTGGCGGCCACCGATGGCATTGGCTTCGAGGAACAGCGCGACGGGATCGGAGAAGGTCTTGCCGTTCAGCGCGGTGGGTTGGCCTTCCTCGAAACGCACGACGACCTTCTCGGCCTTCACAACGCAGTCATCGCGCCAGAACGGTACGCCCATGATCGGGTTGACGATCTTGATGCCGCTGTCGAGGCTCTCGAGATCCTTCGCCTCGTGCGTGGCGCCGAGCAGATTGCTGTCGGTCGAATACGCCTTCTCGGCGCTCATCTTGTAGGCGAAGCCTTGCGCGGTCATGAACGCCGACATCTCGGCGCGGCCGCCGAGTTCGTCGATGAACTGCTGATCGAGCCAGGGCTTGTAGATGCGCAGAGACGGATTGGTCAGCAGGCCGTAGCGATAGAAGCGCTCGATGTCGTTGCCCTTGAAGGTCGAGCCGTCGCCCCAGATGTTGACGCCGTCTTCCTTCATCGCCGCGACCAGCATCGTGCCGGTCACCGCGCGCCCGAGCGGCGTGGTGTTGAAATAGGTGATACCGCCGGTCGAGATGTGGAAGGCGCCCGACTGGATCGCGGCGATGCCCTCATGCACCAGCTGCGTGCGGCAATCGACCAGCACGGCCTTCTCGGCACCGAACGCCTCAGCCTTGCGCGGGATCTCGTTGTAGTCGGCCTCATCGGGCTGACCGAGATTGGCGGTATAAGCGTAGCAGCGCGCGCCCTTCTGCTTCATCCAGAGCAGCGCCGCTGAGGTATCGAGGCCGCCAGAAAAAGCGATGCCGACTTTCTCACCCTTGGGCAGGCTTTTCAGGATCGTGGTCATGGGGCTTCCAATCGGGGCTTAAGGGGGCTGATGGCTTGTGTGGCGTGACCGCGCGAATATCAAATTTCGCAGGCCTCGGCACGCATTTAATGGCTCAAATCGACGGCGCGGAGCCGGTCTTGCCGCCGAACAGGCGCTTGCGGAGCCGGTAGGCCGGCATGTTCAGCCGGGTCATGAGGGCATCGACCGCCTCGTCCGAAAACCGGGTCCGCGGCCAGCGGTAGATCAGCGCGAAGCCGAACCAGATCACCACGAAAGTGACGAGGCCGGCGGTCGAAACGTCCGTGAAGAAGTGCCCACCAAAGGCCATGCGAAGCGCGCTGGTGGTGAGACCGAACACCACCGCACCGGCATAGGCGAGCGGCCGCCACGCCGGAGGCGCCAGCGCAGCGGGCGCCAGCGTCCAGAATGCGGTCGCGCCTTCGCCGGAGAAGAACGAGCAATTGCGCGCGCAATCGCCGCGCGGATCCCACCACGCCACGAACTGCTGATCGCCGGCAAACTCGGTCACCACCACCGGCCGCGGCCGCCCCCAATAGGTCTTGAAGGTGAGGTTGGTGAGAATGCCGGCCGACAGGATGATCGTGACCAGCAGGAACACGATCGCGCGCCCCGACACCATCAGGGGACGATCAGGCCTGAGCATCTTGACCACGAGCGCAACCAGCGACGGCAGCACGAACGCCCAGGACACCCACATCGCGACGTCTCGCGCGAAGCCAGCCCATTCATTCAGCTTGAGCGGAAAGGTTTTGGTCTCGGGATCGAAGAACAGCGCCGCAAGCTTGAGATCGAGCTCGGGATAGAGGCCGAAAACGACGCCGATCACGAGCCACAGCGCCAGGGCGATGAAGAGTCCGGTACGGTTCATGGCGCGCGGTTTAGCGGAGTGGGACGGCGATGAAAACCCTCGCCGGCGTCATTCCGGGGCGGTGCGCAGCACCGAACCCGGAATCTCGAGATTCCCCGGTGCGCAATTGCGCACCTGAGGGCTGGTCCTTCGGACCATCCCGGAATGACAGTACTAAACTCACCGCGCATCCGGCCTCGAGTTCGACGGCAGCGGCGGAGGTGGCCGGCGCGGTGGTGGCGAGATGCGCCAGGCGCCCGCATTACGGCCGGCGATCAGCCAATAGACGATCCCGGCAACGATGCCCGCACCGGTCATGATCTCCAAATGCCGGCGTACGATGCCTTCGAACTGGAACGTATCGGTATGGAAGGGAACGAGACCGAGATAGCAGGCGAGCCCGACAAGCCCGCCACCAACGGCATAGGCCAGCGCACTGCGGATATAGAGCGCCTCGGTGATCGCCGCGATCAGCATCGCCGGGACCAGCGCGAAGCCCGAGACGAAGATGAAGCCGAAGCCAAGAAGGATATCGATCGTGCCCTGATCGACGGGACCGGCACCGAGATCGGCAAATTCCGGAAACAGCAGCGCAATGACGATGATCATGCCGCCGACGAAACAGGCGGCGAGAAAGCCGATGAAGATGACGATGAGGCGGCCGATCAGGGACATGGCGGCACTTGCACGGTCATTGCGAGCGCAGCGAAGCAACCCAGGCTGCCGCTGCGGAAAGATTCTGGATTGCTTCGCTTCGCTCGCAATGACGGGTAGGCGAGAGCGCGGGCTCGCATCCTCAATCCGTCATCGCCATGGCGCGCAGCGCCTGGCGTTCGCGCGCGCTGAGCTTTTCCGTTTCCGACTTGAGCTGGCCGCAGGCGGCGAGGATGTCGCGGCCGCGCGGGGTGCGCACCGGCGAGGAATAGCCCGCGTTGAAGATATATTCGGAGAATTTTTCGATCTGGTCCCAGTCCGAACATTCATAAGCCGTGCCGGGCCAGGGATTGAACGGGATCAGATTGATTTTGGCGTGAATGCCCTTGAGCATCTTCACCAGCAATTTCGCATCGTCGAGCGAATCGTTGACGCCCTTGAGCATCACATATTCGAAGGTGATGCGGCGTGCATTCGATGCGCCGGGATAGTCGCGGCAGGCCTGCAGCAGCTCCTTGATCGGATATTTGCGGTTGAGCGGCACCAGCTCGTTGCGCAGCTCGTCGCGCACCGCATGCAGTGAGATCGCGAGCATGACGCCAATCTCTTCGCCGGCGCGGACGATGTTCGGCACCACGCCCGAGGTCGACAGCGTGATGCGGCGGCGGGAGATGCCGATGCCTTCATTGTCGCCGACGATCAAAAGCGCATCGCGCACCGCGTCGAAATTGTAGAGCGGCTCGCCCATCCCCATCATCACGATGTTGGTGACGCGGCGCGTACCGTCCTCGCGATCGGCCCAATCATTCAGGCGATCGCGCGCGACCATGATCTGGCCCACGATCTCGCCGGCGGTGAGGTTGCGCACCAGGCGCTGCGTGCCGGTGTGGCAGAAGGAACAATTCAGCGTGCAGCCGACCTGCGAGGAGACGCAGAGCGTGCCACGATCGGTCTCGGGGATGTAGACGCACTCGACTTCATGCGCCCTCTCGACATTGTCGCCGCTCGGCAGACGCAGCAGCCATTTGCGGGTGCCGTCGTTCGAGATCTGCTCGGCCACGACTTCGGGCCGGTCGACGGTGAAATGCTGCGCGAGTTCGGCGCGAATGCCCTTCGAGACCGAGGTCATGTCGTCGAAACTCTGGGCGCCGCGAAAATAGAGCCAGTGCCACAGTTGCTGCACGCGCATCTTGCGCTGTGCCGGTGCGACGCCGATGTCGCCGAGACGATCGGCAAGCTCGGTACGCGACAGACCGATCAGCGAAGGCTTCGCCGGCGGCACATAGGTTTCGAGTGGAGTCTTCTCCACCAGGATTGCGTCGCGCGGCTCGGTCGTCGGTTGCATGGATAGGACCTAGAATTTGTTTTCGTCGTTCAGAATGGGCCGAAGGACCAGACCTCAGGTGCGCAATTGCGCACCGGGGAACCTCGAGATTCCGGGTTCGATGCTATGCATCGCCCCGGAATGACGGATGAAATCTGGAACCCGCCCTATATAGCAACCAGACTTGCTGATTGCGACCGTAGAGCTACTGCCGGCCGATGCAGCCTTAACGCCTGCAATCCTGTGAAATCCGATCCAAGGCCTGGGCTAGGCCCTTCAGCGAGAACGTGTCGGTCGTCTCTGTTCCCTTGGCCGAGACGCCCTTGACCACGAGATCGGCCGATTTGCGCATGGCTTCCACCATCCGCTCCTCCTCGGCCGCGTTCTTGATCCAGAGGCCGTCGCCCTGCGTGTACATGGCGAAGGCGGCGCCGCCGACCTCGACCGAGGATTCCGAGCCCGGCTTCAGCGCATAGCCGATCATGACCGAGACTTCGTTGTTCACCTTCTCGGCCGGTCTGGTCGAGACGAAGGCGTAGGCGGGATCGCGTGGCCGGTTCGGCGGGTTGGTCTTGGAAGACGACGGCTTTGCCAGGGCAAAGCAGACCTTCTTGCCGTTCGGCGTCGCCGTATAGGCGCCCCAGGTGCCGAACTGGCCGATCAGCGTCGGCTCCGCGCCGCCTGCAACGGCCGCGGCAGGGGCGACCGGCTTGCTCTCGGGCTTGGCTGCCGTCTTGGCAGCCGCAGCGGCTGGCTTGGCTGCGGCCTTCGGCGCGGGTTGCGCCGCCTGTGCCCGCGCGGAATCACTCAATCCGCACGCCGTCACGCCAATCATCAAAGCCAAAAAGAGCGCCCGCCACATGCTGGAGTGGTTCCCTCAATATTGTGACTGGAAGATGGCCCGGCCGTGCTTTGTCCCAGGACGAGGGATAGCCGGGAAAGTCCAATTTGGGAAGGCAGTTAGCGGGACGACATGGCTAGCTCTTAGGCCTCGCAGCCCGCTGTTCGGCCCATTGTGCGTCGGTCCATTGCAGGAGGTCCTCGGCGCCGGAACTGCGCAAATGGGCGCCACCGTCGATCACCACCATCTCGCCGTTGATATAGCCGGCGCGGTCCGAGACCAGGAAGCTGGCGAGGTCCGCGAGCTCGCTATGCTCGCCATTGCGGCCCATCGGGTTGCGCGTCAGGCTCGCATCACGCCCCTCGAGCCGCAGCTGCCCGGAGGCGCCCGCCGTCGGGAACGGTCCCGGCGCGATCGCGACGGTGCGGATGCCCTTCGGGCCCCATTCCACCGCGAGGCTTTTGGTCATGGCCAGCACCGCCGATTTCGCCATCGCGGAGGGAACCGTGAAAGCGCGACCGGTGATGGTCGAGGTCGATAAGATCGAGAGCACGACACCGTTGTGCTTGCCGTCGATCCAGCGCTTGCCGGCGGCGAGCGTGCAGTACATCGCGCCATGCAGTGTGGGCGCCAGGATCGCATCGGCCGCGCGGAACGACAGATGCTCACTCTGCGCAATGAAGGTCGCAGCCGCGTTGTTGACGAGAATGTCGAGCGGCGCCTCGCGCCAGATCGCATCCATCATGGTGTCGACAGCAGCACCATCACGAACGTCGCACGCGATGGTCGTGACCTTGCCGCCGGTTTCTTTGCGCATTTCGTTTGCCGTTGCGTCCAGCCGGTCGAGCTTGCGGCCGCAGATCACGAGCTCCGCGCCGAGCGCGAGGAAGCGGCGTCCCATTGCAGCGCCGAGGCCGGAGCCGCCGCCGGTGACGAGGATGCGCTTGCTCCTGAGCAGACCTGTTTCAAACATCGTTTGAATCCTCGCTATTTCCACAAGCGCCGTCATTGCGAGCGAAACGAAGTAATCGAGACTATTTCCGCAGGACGGACTCTGGATTGCTTCGCTTCGCTCGCAATGACGAGGATAGGCCGATGCTCGGCTTCACACAAAGAATCCGGATTGTCCGACCGCGGTAAATCCGGCAAAACCGACCCCAACCATAACTCCACTCGAAACGCCCCAAGGTGCCGCCATGAAAGCCATTCTCTGCTCGCAATATTGCCAGCCCGACGATCTCGTGCTCGCCGATGTGCCGGATCCGGTGGCCGGTCCCGGCGAAGCCGTGATCGCGATCAAGGCGGCGGCACTGAATTTTTTCGACATTCTGATGATTCAGGGCAAGTACCAGATCAAGCCGCCGTTCCCGTTCTCGCCAGCCGCCGAAGTCGCTGGCGTGATCGAGAGCATCGGTCCTGGTGTCACCGATCTCAAGGTCGGTGATCGCGTGGTTGCCTCCTGCGGCCACAACGGCGCGCGCGAAAAGATCGCGCTGCCTGCCGCTGGAATCGTGAAGATTCCCGACAATCTCGACTACGACCGCGCGGCCGGCATCATCATCATTTACGGCACGGCGCTGCATGCGCTGGAGGATCGCGCGAGCCCGAAGCCGGGCGAGACGCTCGCGGTGTTGGGCGCGGCCGGCGGCACCGGCCTTGCTGCCTGCGAGCTCGGCAAGCTGATGGGCCTGAAGGTGATCGCCTGCGCCTCGTCAGAAGAGAAGCTCGAATTCGCGAAAGCACACGGCGCCGAGCTGACGCTGAACTACGCCAAGGAAGATCTGAAGGAAGGCCTGCGCAAGCTCACCGGCGGCAAGGGTGTCGACATCATCTTCGATCCGGTGGGCGGCGCTTATGCCGAGCAGGCGCTGCGCTCGATCGCGTGGGAAGGCCGCTTCCTCGTGATCGGCTTTGCCGCCGGCGACATTCCGAAGATGCCGCTGAACCTCGCGCTGCTGAAGGGCTGCGATATCAGAGGCGTGTTCTGGGGCGCCTGGACCCGGCAGAATCCGGAGAAGAACCGCGCCAATCTCGAGAAGCTCGTGAAGTGGACGGCGGAAGGAAAGATCTCCTCGCATGTCGACCGTACCTTCCCGCTGGCGCAGACCGCCGACGCATTGAAGGTGCTCGCGGGACGCCAGGCGATGGGCAAGGTGATCTTGCACCCGTGATGATACGAGCGGAGGCGCTACGCTGCCTCCGCCTCATCCACCCCGCGCTTCAGCGCGGCGCGGGCGGCTTCGCGATGGTCTGACGTGATATGGCCAGCGACCATGCGAATGGCGGTGGCAAGAATGGCGGCATCATCGGTGAAGCCAAGCACCGGCATCACGTCGGGGATGAAGTCGAACGGCAGGATGAAATAAGCGATCGCGCCTAGCAGCGACGCCTGGACATGGCGCGGCGTCTGCCGGTCGAACGCGCAGTAATAAGCGGCGAGCAGATCCTCGGCGAACGGCAGATGCGCGACGACACGCTTCAGCTTGCGCCAGAACCGGCGGCGCACGCTGTCACGATCTTCGGCGAGCCGATCAGCCGGCTCGAAGCCGACGCTGTGTTCGGCGGCCATATGCGAAAACTCCCCGTTCAGCCGGACGCGGCGGATGGCCGCATCCAGTCCCGATCACAACATGGGGATGCGCGTCCTGCCTGCAAGATGTCAGCCGGCCATCGGCTTTGCGATCGCGTTCATCGCGGTGGCGAGCTCGATGTCGAGCCTGGTGACGCCGCCGGCGTCATGGGTCGACAGCACCACCTCCACCGTCTTGTAAACGTTGCGCCATTCGGGATGGTGATCCATCTTCTCGGCGACCAGCGCAGCTCTCGTCATAAAACCGAAGGCCTCGTTGAAATCCTTGAAGACAAAGGTCTTGGCGATAGCGTCGCGGCCCTGGACCTCGGTCCAATCAGGCATACCGCCCAGCGCCTGCTTGCGTGAATCCGCCGATAACCGCTCTGCCATGATCGCCTCCGTTTTCAGGGGAACTTTACCCTAACACCGTGCTTACGGTGTGGTTTCAGACCGGATTTGGCCGATCCGCTAACCATGACGGAGATGTAACCCCGCCGGACAAGAAATTTGCTACACTTGCGGGTGTAAATCGCCGGCCAAGATGAAACTGAGCCTGAAGCGCCTGTTCGGGAGATCGATGACCGGGGAATCAAACCTGGCCGAGATGCCCTCTCCGCCTTCGCCGCGATCCGCGGCGCGGAAGACGGCGCTCGTGTCCCTGGCGTTGGTACTGGCCATCATCGGCACGCTGGTCGGTGGCTATTATTTCGCAATGCGGCCGGTGACGCTGAAGATCGCGGTCGGTCCCGCCAACAGCGACGACGTCAAGGTGGTGCAGACGCTGACACAGGCCTTCGCGCAGAGCAAAGGCTTCGTGCGGCTGCGACCGGTCCAGACCGACGGTGCCACCGCCAGCGCGGATCTGCTCGCCGAGGGCAAGGCCGATCTCGCCATCGTCCGTGGCGATCTCGATGTCCCCAAGAACGCGCAAGCCGTCGCGACGCTGCGCAAGAACGTCGTGGTGCTGTGGTCCGTGCCCGGCAAGGGCAAGAAGAAGGGCGCGAAGATCACCAAGATCGCGCAGCTCGCCGGCCATCGCGTCGGCGTGGTCGGCCGCACGCAGGCCAACGTCAATCTGCTCAAGGTGATCCTGCAGCAATACGGCGTCGATCCCGCCAAGGTCGAGATCGTGCAATTCCCGGCGAGCGAGGTCGCCGAAGCCATCAAGGCCCAGAAGGCCGATGTCTATCTCGCGGCCGGCCCCGTCAACAGCAAGATCACGGCGGATGCGATTGCTGCCTCGGCCAAGGATGGCGGCTCGCCGACCTTCCTTGCGATCGATTCGGCGGATGCCATCGCGCAGAACCATCCGGTCTATGAAGCCTCGGAAATTCCCGCCGGCACCTATGGCGGCTCACCCGATCGTCCCGACGACGAGGTCAAGACCATCAGCTTCTCGCACCACGTCGTGGCGCGCAAAGGCCTGTCCGAGACCACGGTTGCGGCCTTCACCCGGCAGCTCTTCGCCGTGCGCCAACAATTGCTGACCGACTTCCCGCAGGCCGCCAAGATCGAGACGCCCGATACCGACAAGGACGCCGTCATCCCCGTGCATCCGGGCGCGGCCGCCTTCGTCGACGGCGAGGAGAAGACCTTCCTCGACAAGTACAGCGACTACATCTGGTGGAGCCTGATGGCGCTCTCGGCCACGGGCTCGATCGGCGCATGGTTCGCCGGCTACCTGAAGAAGGACGAGCGCGACAACAACAGCCATCTACGCGAACGCCTGCTCGACATGCTCACTGCGGCCCGCAAGAGCGAGACGGCCGACGAGCTCGACCAGATGCAGGTCGAGGCCGACGAGATCCTGCGCGATACGCTGCGCTGCTACGATCACGGTGCCATCGAGGAAGGCGCGCTGACCGCCTTCAACATCGCGCTCGACCAATTCCACACGGCGGTCGCCGACCGCAAGGCGGTGCTGTCCAGCCTGCCGCAGAACCTGCAGCGGGCCGGCGCGCAATTTCGCGCCGCCGGCAACGCGTAAGCGCTTGCGCGCGTAATCGCCGCGTCACATTGTCTCAATATAGCTTCCGCCGTCATTCCGGATTCGCGCTTCGCGCGCTCCGGAATGACAGCTCAAGATGTGCCAGCCCGCGAGCTATCTCCATGAAGATCAAATTCTCCCGCCGTCGTTTCCTCACCACCAGCGCCGGTGCGCTTGGCGCGATCGCGATGCCGCATCTGTCGCGCGCGGCCGACCGGCCTGCGGTCACCCATGGCGTACAGTCCGGCGATGTCACCGTCGATGGCGGCGTGGTCTGGGCGCGCACCGACCGGCCCGCACAGATGCTGGTCGAGGTGGCGACGACTGAAACCTTCAAGGACGCCCGCAAGCTGCCGCCGATCGCAGCGCTGCCGGAGAGCGACTTCACCGCGAAGATGCTGGTGGACAATCTGCCTGGCGGACAGGACATCTTCTATCGCGTCCGTTTCCGCGATCTCTCCCACACCGCGGTCGAAGGCGAGCCGGTGATCGGCCGCTTCCGCACCGCGCCGGCCGATCGTCGCGACGTCAGCTTCGTCTGGGGCGGCGACGTCGCTGGCCAGGGCTGGGGCATCAACCCTGAAGACGGCGGCATGGTCACCTTCGACGCCATGCGCAAGCATCGGCCGGACTTCCTGCTGCATTCCGGCGACACCATCTACGCTGACGGCGTGATTCCCTCCGAGGTGAAGCTGGCCGACGGCAAGATCTGGAAGAACGTCACCATTCCCGAGAAGGCGAAGGTCGCGGAGACGCTGGACGAGTACCGCGCCGCGCACAAATACAATTTCACCGACGACAATGTCCGCGCCTTCAATGCCGAGGTGCCTGTTTTCGTGCAGTGGGACGATCACGAGGTGACCAACAACTGGTCGCTGTCGAAGGACCTGCCGTCGACCTACAAGGTGCGCGACATCTCGCTGCTCGCGGCGCGCGCGAGCCGCGCCTTCCACGAGATGTATCCGATGCGCGAGAGCATCGTCGAGCCCGGCCGGGTCTATCGCAAGATCTCCTACGGTCCGCATCTCGACGTATTCGTGCTCGACGAGCGCAGCTATCGCGGCTCGAACGGCGCCAATCTCGAGACCGAGTATGGCCCGGCCAGCTATTTCCTCGGGCCCGAACAGATGGCGTGGCTGAAGCGCGAGCTGCTCAATTCGCGCGCGACGTGGAAGGTGATCGCTTCCGACATGCCGCTCAGCCTGATCGTCTATGACGATGCCACCAACAAGAAGGGCTCGGAAGCTTTCGCGCAGGGCGACGGCCCGGCGCGTGGCCGCGAACTCGAGATCGCCGACATCCTGCGCTTCATCAAGATGGCGCCGATCAAGAACACGGTGTGGCTGACGGCGGACGTGCATTACGCCGCTGCGCACTACTACGATCCGAACAAGGCGCAATTCCAGGATTTCGAGCCGTTCTGGGAATTCGTCTCGGGTCCGCTGCACGCCGGCACCTTTGGTCCGAACGAGCTCGACAACACGTTTGGTCCCGAGGTGCGTTTCATCAAGGCGCCGGGCCTCGACAAGCAGAACCTGCCACCCTCGGCGGGCATGCAGTTTTTCGGTCACGTCAAGATCGACGGTGCTTCGGGCCAGATGACGGTGACGCTGCGCGATCGCGCCGACGTCGCGCTATGGTCGACCACGCTCGATCCGAAATTCGCCTGAGCTGACTTAGCCGCCGCGCGCCAGCAACGCCGCCTCCAGCGCATCGCTGGAGCACGGCTTTTGCAGCCGCGGACGCGCGGCAAATGCTGGGGGAATACTGGTCTCCGCGCCATAGCCGGTGACGAAGACGAACGGGATCTCCAGAGCCGCGAGCCGCTCTGCGATCGCAAAACTCTTCTCGCGGATCAGCTCGACATCGAGCAGCGCGAAATCGGGCGCGCGTGCATTGATCGCGCGCAGCGCCTGCGCCACCGAGCCCACGGTGCGCACGCTTGCCACGCCAAACCCGAGCAGGCGATCCTCGAAATCGATGGCGATGATGGGATCGTCCTCGACGATCAGCACGTCGACTGGGACGTCCGGGGAGGCGGGTATCATGATCCTGGCTATTGATGGCTGCATGTTGTCACCGGTCAGGACAGCCTCAGGCCGACGCCTGCGCCCAGCGCATCGGAGGGTTCCCGGAACGAAACTCACCACAGAACAGTTTTGTCGTCTGTCCACATGTGCACACAGCCAGCGGACGGAACTCGCTAATGTCGAACGGAGGACCGGGGAGTTTGCGATGGATGCGCGTATCAGCAAGACAAGCGAAATCGAGAGCCGCCCCGCCAATAATCTGCTGCGAAGACTGAACGCGGCGGATTATGCGATGCTTGCGCCGCATGTTGCCGTCGACAACGCGGCGGCGCACGAGCTGCTCTACAGCCCTGGCGACGATGTCCAGGTGGTGCATTTTCCTTGCGGGCCGTCGCTCGCGACATTTCTCGTACCGAATGAAGACGGCCGCGACGTCGAGACCATTCTGGTCGGACGCGAAGGCGCGGTGGGCGGGATCGTCAGTGAGGGATTCCTGCCGGCCTACACCCGCATCTGCGTGAAATTCGGCGGCCCCTTTGCGCACATTCACGTCGCCAAGCTGGAGGCGGCCAAGGCTCGCTCGCCGTCGCTGCGCAACATCTTCGCCCGCTACGCCGACTGCATGCTGGCGCAGATTTTCCAGTCGACCGCCTGCAACGCGATCCATTCGATCGAGCAGCGCACGGCGAAATGGATCCTTGCGGCGATGGAGCGAACCGGCGACGCGCGCAGCGTGCCGCTGACGCATGAGCAGCTCGCCACATTGCTCGGCGTCGGGCGCAGCTATGCGAGCCGCGTGCTGCAATCGTTCAAGGCCGAAGGCGTGCTCGACACAAGGCGCGGCTCGATCCTGGTCCGCAACCATGACGGCCTGCGCCTGCGCGCCTGCCTCTGCAACGACGCCGTGAAGATGCACTTCGAGGAAGTGTTGCGCGGGGTCTATCCGACCGAGGAGGCGGGCCCCGGCTCGGCTCAGGGCTAGTCAGGCCCGATTTGGGCCCGGAGGCCCCTAAGCCCCGGAGATTCCCGGACAAAATTCAGTCAACCAACCCTGAAAGAACGCATTGTTTTTTGGCTTTTTTTGCCTATATTGCGGCGCAAACGCATAGGGCGCCCGGTCGATCTCGCCGGATTTCCTTTTTGGGTGTAATAGGCCCCGTTTTCCACGTTTTCAGCGTTGTCCGTGAAGAGGTCCCGGCTTGACCGGCGAGATCGCGCTTAACCCATTGTCCGACCGCAAAGAAGCTCACTCATGAACCTCCGTAACGTTGCCATCATCGCCCACGTCGACCATGGCAAGACGACCCTCGTCGACAAGCTCCTCCAGCAATCCGGTACGTTCCGCGAGAACCAGAAGGTGACGGATCGCGCCATGGACTCCAACGATCTGGAGCGTGAGCGCGGCATCACCATTCTGGCCAAGGCGGCCTCGGTCCAGTGGAAAGACACCCGCGTCAACATCGTCGACACCCCAGGCCACGCCGATTTCGGCGGTGAGGTCGAGCGAATCCTGAACATGGTGGACGGCGCGCTGGTGCTGGTCGACGCCGCCGAAGGCCCGCTGCCGCAGACCAAGTTCGTGGTCTCCAAGGCGCTCAAGGTCGGCCTCAAGCCGATCGTCGTCATCAACAAGGTCGACCGGCCCGACGCGCGCCCGACTGAAGTCATCAACGAAGTGTTCGACCTGTTCGCGGCGCTCGACGCCAGCGAGGAGCAGCTCGACTTCCCGATTCTTTATGGATCAGCCAAGCAGGGCTGGATGGCCGAAAGCCCCGAGGGTCCGCAGGACAAGGGCATGGAGCCGCTATTCGACCTGATCCTGCGCCACGTCGCACCGCCGACGGTCGAGGAAGGTCCGTTCAAGATGATCGGCACCATTCTTGAGGCCAATCCCTATCTTGGCCGCATCATCACCGGCCGCATCTCGTCCGGCATTCTCAAGCCGAACCAGCAGGTCAAGGTGCTGCATGCCGACGGCAAGCTGGTCGAGACCGGGCGTATCACCAAGATCCTGGCGTTCCGCGGTCTCGAGCGCACGCCGCTCGATGAAGCCGAAGCCGGCGACATCGTCGCCATCGCGGGCCTGACCAAGGGCACCGTCGCCGACACCTTCTGCGATCCGACCGTCGAGGTGCCGCTGCCCGCGCAGCCGATCGATCCGCCGACCGTGTCGATGTCGTTCATTGTCAACAACTCCCCGCTCGCCGGCACTGAAGGCGACAAGGTGACGAGCCGCATGATCCGCGACCGTCTCTTGCGCGAAGCTGAGGGCAACGTCGCGCTCCGCGTCGTCGAGGCCTCCGACAAGGACGCGATGGAAGTCTCCGGCCGCGGCGAATTGCAGCTCGCGATCCTGATCGAGACCATGCGCCGTGAGGGTTTTGAGCTCTCGGTGTCGCGCCCGCGCGTCGTGTACCAGAAGGACGAAGCGACCGGCGCCACCCTGGAGCCGATCGAGGAAGTCGTGATCGACGTCGACGAGGAGCATTCAGGCGTCGTCGTGCAGAAGATGAGCGAGCGCAAGTCCGAGCTGGTCGAGATGAAGCCATCAGGCGGCAACCGCTTGCGGCTGGTGTTCTACTCGCCGACCCGCGGCCTGATCGGCTACCAGGGCGAACTGCTCACCGACACCCGCGGCACTGCGATCATGAACCGCCTGTTCCACGGCTACGCCCCGTACAAGGGCGAGATTCAGGGCCGCCGCAACGGCGTGCTGATTTCCAACGACCAGGGCGAAGCAGTGGCTTACGCCATGTTCAAGCTGGAAGATCGCGGCCCGATGATGATCGAGCCGGGCTGGAAGGTCTACAAGGGCATGATCGTCGGCGAGCACACCCGCGACAACGATCTCGAGATCAACGTGCTCAAGGGCAAGCAGCTCACCAACATCCGCACGACCTCGAAGGACGAAGCCGTGCGCCTGACCCCGCCGATCCGCATGACCCTCGAAAAGGCGCTCGCCTATATCGAGGACGACGAGCTCGTCGAGGTCACCCCGAAGTCGATCCGCCTGCGCAAGAAGCACCTCGATCCGAACGAGCGCAAGCGTGCAGAAAAGGCCAAGGAAGCGGTGGCGTAAGGCATCGCACGCCGCAGTGCCGTAGGGTGGGCAAAGCGTAAGCGTGCCCACCAAACGTAAATGAGAGAGATGGTGGGCACGGCGCAAGAGCGCCTTTGCCCACCCTACGAAACCGTCTACTTGGACGGCTTCAGCACACCCCGCGAACGTGCTAGAGCCCGCTGATGGGCTCCTTCCCCTCCTCCGTCGACGTCGCAATCATCGGTGCCGGTGCCGCCGGCCTCGGCGCAGCGCATGCGCTGCAAGGCTCTGGTCTATCCGTGATCGTGCTGGAGGCGCGCAACCGGCTCGGCGGCCGCGCCTGGACCGTGCAAGCCTCGCCTGAGGTGACCTTCGACGTCGGCTGCGGCTGGCTGCATTCCGCCGACAAAAACTCCTTCGTTCCAATCGCGCGACAACTCGATTTCGAGCTCAACAAGGATCTGCCGCCCTGGCGCGAGCGGGCCTATGGCAATGCGTTTCCGCAAAGCGAGCGCGACGATTTCATGCGCGCGATGGACGCGTTCTATCAGCGCCTTTGGCAGGCCGCGCAAAAAGGCAAGGACGAGCCCGCGAGCCAGAGCCTCGAGCCCGGCAATCGCTGGAACCCGATGATCGACGCGATCTCGACCTATATCAACGGCTGCGAACTCCAGGACATGTCGACGCTCGACTGGGACGCCTATGAGGATAGCGAACTCAACTGGCGCGTCCGCCGCGGCTACGGCGCGCTGATTGCAGCCTACGGCGCGCCGTGTCCGGTGGCGCTGAACTGCAACGTCACGCTGATCGATCATTCCGCCAAGCGCGTCCGCCTCGAGACGTCACAGGGCACGCTCACCGCGGACAAGGTGATCGTCACCGTCCCAACTAATCTGATCGCCGACGAAGCGATCCGCTTCTCGCCGCCGCTCCCGACCAAGGTGGATGCCGCAGCCGGCCTGCCGCTCGGCGTCGACGACAAGGTGACGCTGGCGCTGGACGATGCCGAAGCCTTCCCCAAGGAAGGAAATTTGCGCGGCGCGACTATGCGCACGGGAATGGGCACCTATCACATCCGCCCGTTCGGGCAGCCCTGCATCGAAGGCTTCTTCGGCGGCAGCTTTGCACGTCAATTGGAAGCTGCCGGCGACGGCGCCATTGCGGCGCACAGCATCGACGAGATCGCGAGCTTTCTCGGCAACGACATCCGTCGCAAGCTGAAGCCGCTGTATGAGTCGCGCTGGGCGCATGACCCGTTTGCGCGAGGGTCGTATTCGCATGCTTTGCCGGGGCATGCGGGAGATCGCGCCGTGCTGGCGGCCTCGGTGGATGGACGGTTGTTCTTCGCGGGAGAGGCGACGTCGCCAACGTTCTTCACGACGGCGCATGGAGCAAGGGATAGTGGGGAGCGGGCGGCGAATGAAGTGCTGGCGGCGATCGGGAAGCACTAGCCTTTGAATATCTTGTCTCTGTGAAATTTCAGAAAGTGAGCGTTCGGGTAGTACGCCGGATCATTTGGGAGGTTGATCGTACGGCTTTGATTTAGAAGTCGTAGGGCGTCGTCTGGAACGTGATTCCCCGCGGTTAGAATTTTATAGTCATCACCTATGGAGATGAGACCTCGGTCAAACATCCAATGGACCGTACCCGAAAGCGCTAATCCGTTGCGAACCGAGTCCGGCCCTCTCTCTGCTACGGGCTGAATATGCGCCGCCTGGACCTCGGGACGACCACCTCCATTGATCAGTCGAAGCCCTGTCATTGCGCATCGATTCTCGTAGGCGGCACGAACGTTGTACATAAATGACTTCTCGCGAAATGGGCGCGAAACTGTCATCTCGATAATCGGGCGCTCAAATGGGATGTCTGGTTCAGAAATTTCTAACTTCCGGGCATGGCGCTCTGGCACATCCTCATCAAGAATCGGCGCGAAGCCGGCCTTCAATATCTGATCAAATTCAACGTCAGGAATCAACCGCACAGCCCGACCGAAGGCACCCTTGTTGGTGCTTCCATCTGACTTTCGCAGAGCACTCTCATAGTAGTGGCTACCTTCGGCGAATGGCACTGGCCGATCGAAGTCCAAATAGTCGTCTATAAGAGCGTAGTAGTGGCCTTCCTGGCTCCTGTCTTCGATGAGATCCACTACGCGAGCGACTCCGAAGTACGATTGGCGCCCCCCAAAGCTTGATAACTCGACTGTCGAGCGCCTGGGTTCGTAATACAGAATGTGATCGCCAACCGCCTGCCGAACCTGATTTAGATAGGTGTGAGGAAAATGGTATCTGACCTCAGGCAGGTCTTTGTACCCGGGGGTCACCTTCGTTGTGAAAATCGCCTTCGACATTCCTTGGACTTATCGCTCTTGAGGCAATGGCCTCTCATAGGCTAATAGCAGACTTATCACTCGATCACCCGTGCCCGCAAATCGGCATCCGGCACGAAGCACGCATCGTATTTGCCGAAGATGCGGTAGCGATTGCGCGCGATGAGGCTGTAGACGGGGTCACGCAGCGACTTCGACACGGTGAACAGCATCCGCACCCAGCCCCAGCCGGGAAGCTGCGACAGCACGGTCAGCGCCGCGTCGGACTTCATGAATACGTCGCCGCCATGGACGACGGCGTTCGTATCTGGATCATCGGGATCGATGCCGAACGTGCGCGCGAGCTTTGCTCCATAATCCGACTGGATCGGTGTAAAGCGAAATTTTTTCACCGTGTCGCGCCGCGCGACGAAGCGGACCCAACGCGAGCAGAAGATGCAGACGCCGTCGTACAGGATCACGTCGTCATCGAGCCATTTTGGCATCAGCGGTTATCCAACATGAGAAGCGCGACCAGCATCAACACGATCGCTGGTGCCGTCTTCACCAGCGCGCCGAGCGGTTCGATCCAGAGGTCGGGCGTCAGGATCGCTGCACCGAACATATAGCCGAGCGAGGCAAAGATTCCCGCAACCAGGCCAACCGCCGCCGTGCGACGGAAGGCGATCAGCACGCCGATGCTCATGTCCATCAGGCTGGTGCCGATGGTGATGGGATTGACCAGCGCCGGCGGAAAGTTGTGCGCGTTCAGGATACCGGCAGCGGCGCGATAGGACACGAAGAGGGCGATGAAACCGGAGACGAGCCAGAACACGACCAGGCTCGCAAGGATCAATGCCTTGAGCAGGAACAGCCGCGCGAACCATTTGTCCTGGATGGTGGCGGGATGGCGGCCGATCACATCCGTCAGCGTCTTCGGCACGAGATCCGTGGCAGCGATCCATGCGGCGGGATCGCCAATGACACCGCGGCGGAGCTCGGCAATCGCGGTGGAGCGCATCGGCGGCATCCAGCCGAGATAGTTCGCGAGATCGCCGATCCCCGCACCGAGATTGAGCATGAAGGACGGCATCGCGATGCGCGGCCAGCCGGCTGTGCCGAACGCGTGTCGGAACTGCTTGATGACGCCTGCCATCGTGATCGGCTCGGATTGCATCAGGTCCCAGTTGGCGGCTTTCACGGATGCATCGTCAATGTCGCGCGCCGCGAGCCAGGCGATTGTGGCCGCAATATCCTCGACCGCGACAGGCTGGAACGGTGTTGCCATCTCCTTAGCCGGCAGATCGAGCGGGAAGGCGGCGAGCGCGCGCAGCATGGCGCTGCCGCCATAGGCTGACGGCGCGACCACGAAGCCCGGCCGCAGGATGGCATGGGGAGTGCCTGATGCCGCGATCAGCCGCTCGGCCTCGCGCTTGGTTGTGGCGAACGCAGTGCGATCGGCTTCAGCCGTTCCGGGAATCGAGATGTGCACCAGCCGGATCGCACGGCCGCTGCCGGCTATGGCCTGAAGCAGGCGCGCGACGAAATCGCGATGGACGGCGCTGGTATCACTGCCGGGGCCATCCTGGAGCACGCCGAGACAGTTTACGACAACATCGACCGCATGCTCGCTCAGCAAGCTTGTCAGCGCGACCGCTTCGAGCGAGAGGATCGGCAGCTCGATATCGAGCACGCTCATCTTCTGCGCCGGCGACAGGCTGCGCGCGAGACCGACCACGCGAAAACCGCGTATGCGCAGATCGTCGGTGACGAAGCGGCCGATCAGGCCGGAGGCGCCAAGCACCAAAATGGTTCGCTGGGTCATCGCGTCTTTCAGAACGGTTTTGCGATCATGAGCCAAAGGATCGCCATGGTCGCGCCAAAGCCGGGGAAGCCGAATGCGAACCAGCGGCGGAATAGCACGAAGTAGCGCTCAGGCAGCGCCGCTTGCTGCTCAGCCGCCTTGCGCGCGAGATTGCGCATCTCGATCTGCATGAAAACGACGGGGATCCAGAACAGGCCGGCAAAAACGTAGAGCCCGAGTGACGCCAGGATCCAGCGTTCTGTGATCGAGGTGGCGGAGAGCATCATCAGCAATCCGCCTGTGACCGGTTGCAGGATCACGGCCGAGAGCGTGAAGATCGCATCCGCAATCACCACCACCGACGCAGTTCGCGCGATGAACTCCGCGTTGTCAGCGCGATGCGCCATCAGCATGAAGAAGGCAATGCCGGTTCCGGTGCCGAGAATGACGATGGCGCCGAGCACATGCAGATATTTGACCAGGAAATACAGCGTCATCGCTTTTTGGTCGCCATCGATGCCGGCAGGTTCAGCGCATGCGCGAGTTCGCTACTTGCCGCTTTGACGCCAGCCTCGGTCTCGATCATCCAGTGCCCTTCGCTGCCCACCGCCGGCAGTGTGCGAAAATCGTCCTTGCCGCCGCCACTGCGAAACGCATCCGCCAAGGTTTTCGAGAAGGCTGGCGCAAAATAGCTGTCATTGGCTGCAACCAGCGATGTGACGGGGATGCGCGCCGCCTTGCCGAATTCGGTAGCCGCACCAAGCAGCGTGTGTGGCGCGCAGATCTTGTTCGGTTCGTCATTGGCGTGGCCGCCACGCCCCGGTGCAAATGTAATAATGGCTGAAATCTCTTTCGGATCGGCATTCGCCAGCGCCAGCGCGCCCCAACCACCGGCCGAATGTCCGATCACGACAGCGCCATCCTTGCGAACAAAATCCTGCTTCCGCAAGAATTCCAGCGCGAGCGAAATTTCCTCTGCGGTGGCACGGCCCGCGCGTGAATAGTCCGCTTCGTCGCAGCCGCCCTGATCCTCGACATAGCGACCGCCGGTCGCGCCATGGCCGAGCCGCTCCGGCACCAGCACGGCAAAGCCGCGCGCGACGAGAATCGCTGCAAGCGCGCGATATTCCGGCTGCGGCATTTGCGCGCGACGCAGCACGTTCTGCGTCGACGCATGTGCGATGACCGCAAGCCGAAACGGACCGGAGCCAAGGGGGCGAAACAACAGCGCGCGCGCGGCAATGTCGGTATCCGGTGACGGCACGCGCCATTCCTGCCGGCGGAACGGCTCGCCTTCCGCGCCCGAGGCGCCAAACGTGACCTGCGCGCACACAGACGGCGCGATCAGCAGGAGCAGCAGAGGCAGGAGTGCAAGAGTGTTGAAGAGCCGCATGGATTGCCGAGGGCGAGCACGGACAGCGAGGGCCACACTAGTAGGAACGAATCATTTGGGGCGGACTTTTTGCGTTGCCATTGCCGTTCATTCGTTGCCGCAAAGCAGTTTTGCACCGACGCAGGGCACGCCGGTGCCGTTCGAAGTGGCCTCTTGTCTTTTTTCGGTACAACATGGTTAAAATACTGATGCAGAAAGTCCACACGTTAACTGATAATTAACGATAGGTCTTGCCGCCGGCGCGGCGACTTGGTTTGATCGCCTCCATGAGCACAACCCTGATCGAGGTCCGGCCGGCCAAAGCCGCAGATGCATCTGCGGTCGCGTCCACCCATGACGAAGCCTGGCGCTCCGCCTATCAGGGCATCATTCCCGGCGCCGAGCTGGAGAAGCTGATCAACCGCCGCGGTCCGCAGTGGTGGGACAGCGCAATCCGCAAGGGCAGCCGCGTCAGCGTGCTTGTGTTCGGTGACAAGATCGCAGGCTACGCCAATTACGGCCGCAACCGCGCCCGCAGCCTGCATTTCGACGGCGAGATCTACGAGCTTTATCTGCGCCCCGAGTTTCAAGGCCTCGGCTTCGGCCGCCGCCTATTCGCCGCGGCCCGCCGCGACCTCATGCAGAGCAATCTGAAGAGCATGGTGGTCTGGGCGCTCTCGGACAACGATCCGGCGACCGAGTTCTACCGGGCCCTTGGCGGCCGCATGGTGGCACGCTCCTCGGAGCGGTTCGGGCCGAAGGCGCTCGACAAGGTCGCCTTCGCCTGGACGAACTAGGATTTGGACGAACTAAGTTCGGACCAATTGATCTGCTGAAACCTTAACGGCAGCGTTCCCGCATCCCTCGATACCGCCAGCCCCTTGCGCCGGTGATCGCGGGATTCATTATTTCGCAAAAACACGATGGATCGGCGGCCAAAGCCCGCGTATGACAGCGCCAAAATCGCTGCCGGGCGAGGTTTAACGTCGGCAATAACGGAGCCTTTGAATGCGTATCGATGCGGTCTCGATCGGAAAGAACGTCCCCCACGACGTCAATGTCATCATCGAAGTCCCCGTGGGCGGCGAGCCGATCAAATACGAGATGGACAAGGAAGCCGGCACGCTTGTGGTCGACCGCTTCCTCTACACGCCGATGCGTTACCCCGGTAACTACGGCTTCATCCCGCACACGCTGTCCGATGACGGCGATCCCTGCGACGTCCTGATCGTCAACACCCGGGCCATCATTCCCGGCGCCGTCATGAGCGTGCGCCCGGTCGGCGTGCTGTTCATGGAAGACGAAGCCGGCGGCGACGAAAAGATTTTGGCGGTGCCGTCGTCGAAGCTGACGCAGCGCTACGACAAGGTGACGTCGTACTCCGACCTGCCCGATATCACGCTGCAGCAGATCCAGCACTTCTTCGAGCACTACAAGGATCTCGAGCCCGGCAAGTGGGTGAAGATCCTGCGCTGGGGCGGCCCGGAAGACGCCCAGAAGCTGATCCTCGAAGGTATCGAGCGCGAGAAGAAAAACAAGAAATAGGTTCACTTGTCCCGGACGCGGTGCGGCGCGCAGTGACGCACCGCTGAGCCGGGACCCATTGCGCCAGTGGGCCCCGGCTTGGCAACGCACCGCTCCGCGCTGCATTGCATCCGGGGCACGGGCATCGGTTGGGACTCCCCCATGCGCCGGCTTCTCAAGATCCTCCGCAGCGTCGCTCTGCTTGTTATCGCTGGCATCGTCATTCTCGCCGGCGTGCTCGCGTTCAACGTCGCTACGCGCGGTTCACGGCAGGTGCAGGTCGCCGCGATCCCGCGCGCCCCTGTCGATACGCAGGGCGCTGCACAGCGCCTGGCGGAGGCGATCCGCTTCCAGACCATCTCGAACTTCCTCAATCCGGAGCAGGATGCCGACGCCCTGCGCGGCCTCTCTGCCCATATTGCCGCAAGCTTCCCGGCCTTCCACGCCGCCGCCAAGCGCGAGGTAATCGGCAGCCACAGCCTGCTCTACACGTGGGAAGGTACTGATCCGAAAGCGATGCCGATCGGACTGCTTGCGCATCAGGACGTGGTCCCGATCGCGCCGGGCACCGAGAAAGACTGGCAGCAGAAGCCGTTCGATGGTGCGATCGCAGACGGCTACATCTGGGGTCGCGGCTCTTGGGACGACAAGGGCAATCTCTATTCGATGCTCGAAGCCGCCGAGCAGATGGCGAAGGATGGATTTCGCCCCAAGCGCACGATCTATTTCGGCTTCGGGCATGACGAGGAAGTTTCGGGCACCCGCGGCGCCAAGGCGATCGCCGCCGCGCTCGCTGCGCGCGGCGTCAAACTCGACTTCGTGCTCGACGAAGGCCTGCTGATCGCCGAAGGCATCATGAAAGGCCTCGACAAGCCGGCGGCCCTGATCGGCGTCGCAGAGAAGGGCTATTCGACGCTGGTGCTGACGGCGCACACGTCGCCGGGACATTCCTCGATGCCACCGCGCGAGACTGCGATCGGGATGATGAGCGCCGCGCTGGCGCGGCTGGAGGACCACCGCTTGCCGGCCCATGTCCGCGGCGCGGTCGCCGAGATGTTCGACACGCTGGCGCCGGAGATGGGCGGCTTCAATCGCGTCGTGCTGTCGAATCTGTGGCTGTTCAAGCCGCTGCTGCTGCGGGAGTTCGAGAAGAGCGATCCGACCGAGGCCATGGTCCGCACCACGACGGCGCTGACCATCTTCAACGCCGGCGACAAGGACAATGTCCTGCCGGGGAATGCGGAAGCGACCGTCAATTTCCGCCTGCTGCCCGGCGATACCGAGGCCAGTGTCACCGATCACGTCCGCTCGACCATCGCCAACGACAAGATCTCGATCGCGGCATTCCCGGGCAATACCGATCCACCGCCGGTGACGGGCACCGCGAGCCCGTCCTATGCGGCGCTGACCCGCTCGATCCGCGAGGTCTTCCCCGATGTGATCGTGGCGCCCGGCCTGATGATCGCAGCAACGGATTCACGTCACTATGCCGGGCTCACCGACAACATCTTCCGCTTCTCGCCGGTGCGCGCCAATTCCGACGATCTCAAACGATTCCACGGCACCAACGAGCGCCTCAGTATCGAAGGCTATGCCGACATGATCCGGTTCTACCGGCGGCTGATCGAGAATACTGCGGGGTAACAACTACCATCGTCATTCCGGGATGGTCCGAAGGACCAGACCTCAGGTGCGCAATTGCGCACCGGGGAATCTCGAGGTTCCGGGTTCGCGCTACCGCACGCCCCGGAACGGCAGCGAATTATACCGCCGGCTTCGGCAGGCCCGCGATCGCGCAAGCGGCGCGCAGCGTGTTTACGAGCAGGCAGGCGACCGTCATCTGGCCGACGCCGCCGGGCACCGGCGTAACCGCACCGGCAACTGCGAGGGCTTCCTGATAGGCGACATCGCCGACGAGACGGGTCTTGCCGTCGTCCTTCGGAATGCGGTTGATGCCGATGTCGATCACGGTCGCACCCGGCTTGAGCCAATCGCCGCGCACCATCTCAGGCCTGCCGACTGCGGCATAGACGAGGTCTGCGCGCTTCACGATGCCGGGCAAATCGCGCGAGCGCGAATGCGCGATTGTTGCCGTGGCATTCTCGTTCAGCAGCAACTGCACCAGCGGGCGCCCGACCAGATTGGAGCGGCCGATGACGACGGCATTCATGCCTTCGAGAGATTGGTGCACGCTCTTGGTCAGGATGATGCAGCCGAGCGGCGTGCAGGGCGACAGCGCCTCGAAGCCACCGGCGAGCCGGCCGGCATTGTTCGGATGCAGGCCGTCGACATCCTTGGCGGGATCGATGGCATTGATCACGGCCTCGGTGTTGAGGCCCTTGGGCAGTGGCAGCTGCACGAGAATGCCGTGCACGGCGGGATCGCGATTGAGCTTGGCGACCACCGCCAGCAGATCGGCCTGCGAGACATCTGCGGGAAGCTTGTGCTCGAACGAGGCCATGCCGGCGGCTTGCGTCTGCGTATGCTTGGAGCGGACATAGACTTCGCTGGCGGGATCATGGCCGACCAGGACCACTGCAAGGCCGGGCACGAGATTGTGCTCGCGCTTGACGCGAGCGACCTCGTCGGCGACGCGGGCGCGAAGGTCTGCCGCGATGACTTTTCCATCGATGATCTTGGCCGTCATGTCAGTTTCCTCAATCTGTCGACTTGTCCGAAGCGAGCTCACGCAACGCGTTGCTCAACCGTGCCGGATCGCCCTCGATGGCAACCTGCTTCAGCCGCGACGTTGCCCCGGACAGCAGGCTGACGCTGGCCTTGGGGACACCAAGCGATTTCGCCAGCAGCGCCAGAACAGCGCGATTAGCCTCGCCGCCATCGGCGATGGCCCGCACGCGCAGCTTTAGCACGCTGCGGCCGTCAGAGAGCTGCTCGATTCCGTCGATGCCGTCGCGTCCGCCACGCGGCGTCACCCGCAACGCGATGCTGATACCCGTGGTGGAGACGCGCCAAGGCTCGATCAAGGTTCGATCAATTCTCCCCCGCGGTTCCGCAGAGCCTACGGAACGTTCGGATAGACGTACTCGGCGAGATAGAGCTGGATCAACCACAGCACGAAGAAGGCGACGATCGGAGAGATGTCGAGCCCACCCATGCTGGGCAGCCTGCGCCTGATCGGCCCCAGGACCGGTTCGGTGATTCGATAGAGAAACTCCGCGATCGCGCCCACGAACTGGTTGCGGGTGTTCACGACGTTGAACGCGATCAACCAGGACAGGATTGCCGATGCGATCAGCAGGTAGATGTAGAGATTGATGATCTGTATCAGGATGAAGACTATCGGGCGCATCAGCGAAGCACTCTCTGGACCGGTGTCGTGGGGCGATCATCGCTAGATATCGGTTCCCCCCGGCCCAAACAAGGGAAGTCGGTGGCCGGATGGCTAAAACCACGTTACACCCGTCCTTGACTTGACCTTGGCGGGGACTTAAATGGCGCCCGGTTGTCGGCCGCGTTTACCAGAGCGGCCAGCAAAGGGGCCATAGCTCAGCTGGGAGAGCGCGTCGTTCGCAATGACGAGGTCGGCGGTTCGATCCCGCCTGGCTCCACCAGCCTTCGCAGCTGCGCCTGCTTCGGCTCGGCAAGCCCCTTTGTAGCGAAGGCTGCCGCGCCATAGCCCGAAGGGCGACGGCGGGCTCCCTCCACAAACCTCGCCCCCTACTTCCCCGTAAACCGCGGCGGCCGCTTCTCCATAAAACTCGCGACTCCCTCCCGGAAATCGCTCCCGTTCAGCGCCACCATCATCTCCCGGTTGGCCTCGATCGTGGCCTCGGCGAGCGTCTGGAACGGCACCTCGTAGAGCTGCCGCTTGATCACGGCCATCGCGCTCGGCGAGACGAAATCGGCGAGGTCGCGGGCATAGGCGTACGTCTCCTCACGCAGCTTGTCGGGTGGACAGAGCCGGTTCACGAGCCCGATCCGCAACGCCTCGTCGCTTCCCACGCGCCGCGCCGAGAGCAGGAGATCCATCGCATTGGCGTGGCCGACGATGCGCGGCAGCATCCAGCTGATGCCGTGCTCGGCAATCAAGCCGCGCCGCGCGAAGGCTGTCGTGAACACCGTGTTATCCGCGGCAAAACGCAAATCGCAATAGAGCGCGTGGACCAGACCGATACCCGCGGTCGCGCCGTTGAGCATCGCGATCACAGGCTTGCCGATCGACGGATAAAAACCGTAGCGCGTCTGCCAGTCGGGCCTGCGATTCATGTCGAACGGTGGCAGGTTCGAGGTGCGCCTGACGTCGTTGGGATCGAGCCCTTTCAGCGCATCCATGTCGGCACCGGCGCAGAAGGCGCGGCCCGCACCGGTGAGTATGATGACGCGCACATTGTCGTCGGCGTTTGAGGTTTCCATCGCATGGCGCACATCGCGCTCCATGGCCGGCGTCCATGCATTGAGGCGGTCGGGCCGATTGAGCGTGACGGTCGCGATCTTGTCGCTCACCTCATAGAGGATGTGTTCGTAGGCCATGACGCTCTCCCTTTGCCGGCATGCGTTCGCGCGCACTCGTTGGCAGCGAATCTAGCATAGCCGGGGATTGAGCAATGACTTGCGCCAAGGATCTGCGCCAAGGACTAACGAAATGCCGCGATTACTCGGCGGCTTGCGCCAGCACCGGCCGGCGCGCTAGCCAGCCGTCGATGAAATGATCGAGCCAGGCGCGTTCCGCGACATCGTAGACGGCACGGTCGGCGAAATGGTGATGTCGATCGCGTGCGCCCGGCGCGCTGAGCCCATCATAGCCGCGCGTGGTCCAGCAATGCATCATCGCGTAGGTCACGTCAGGATGAAACTGCACGCCGAAGGCATTGCCGGTGCGGAACGATTGAATCGGGAAATCATCGCCCTCCGCGAGCAATTCGGCACCGCCAGGCAACTCAAAGCCTTCGCGATGCCAATGATAGACCTGCGTCGGCCAGGCCGGGCAGAGCGCGCGTCCTGCCGCTGTCGGACGGATCGGATAATAGCCGATCTGGGTCAGCGCCTCCCGATGCGGCGCGACGCGTGCGCCGAGCTTCCGTGCCAGCATCTGCGCACCGAGGCAGATGCCGAGGAACGGACGCTGCTCGCGGAGCGGAATTTCGATCCAGTCGATCTCGCGCCTGACGTAGTCGTCCGAATCGTTTGCGCTCATCGGGCCGCCGAACACCACGGCACCGGCATGCTGGTCGAGCGTGTCGGGCAGGGGGTCACCGAAGCGCGGCCTGCGGATGTCGAGGCGATAGCCGAGCGCGCGCAACGCATTGCCGACGCGGCCGGGCGTCGAGGATTCCTGGTGCAGGATGATCAAAACCGGGAGCCGGGTTTCGGAGGCGACCGCGCTCGGCGTCCTTCTGGGGAAGGGCACCAGTTCTGCGCCACCAAACCTGTTCGTCCGGAACGACATGGCCTTTGCGAGTGCTATCGGTTCAAGCTGCCAGCATAGCTAAGCGAAGGTTAACATCGTGTGAGTTTGCGCACATACGCCCCGATACTCCTGCGTAATGCAGAAGCAAGCTCCGGGCCACTACGGGTGCGACGTCGTGGTCTTCAGTGCCGCTGCCGCTGGAACCGGCTGGTGGCGGACAGGATGAAGCCGCGCGGGAAGAAGCGAAGCGCGAACGGCACGATCTTGATGCCGAGACCCGGCAGCACTGCCCGTTTGTTTGCCATCAGGCCGCGATAGGCCTGCCGAGCGACGTCGGCGGCAGGGACGTTGAGTATAGCCGTGTCATGCCCGTCGCCAACGCCGGCGCGCCCCTGGAATTCGGTTTGCACCGGCCCCGGACACAACACGGTGACGCGCACGCCGCGCGGCGCGAGCTCCGCACGCAAGGCCTCGGTGAGCGAAATCACATAGGCCTTCGACGCGTAATACACGGCCATACCGGGCCCCGGCAGGAAGCCCGCGACCGAGCCGACGTTGAGAAGGCCGCCCTTGTTCCTGATGAGCTGATCAGCAAAACGCAGCGACAGATCCGTCAGCGCGCGAACGTTGACGTCGACGATGCCGACTTGCTCGTCGCGGTCACGTTCGATGGCATCGCCGAAAACGCCGAAGCCGGCATTGTTGACGAGGTTGTCGAGCTCGACCTCTTCGGCAGCAAGCGCGGCGGCGATCTTCTCGCCGGCATCGGCTTGCTGAAGATCGCAGGCGATCACGATCGGCTTCTTGCCGCACGTAGTGGTGAGTTCGTTCGCGAGCGCCTCGAGCCGGTCCGCACGTCGCGCCGTCAGCGCGAGGCGGTGCCCGTTCGCGGCAAACACGCGCGCCAACTCCGTGCCGATGCCGGCCGAAGCACCGGTGATCAATGTTACCCGCTCAGTCACGATCGCAGACTCTTGAATTGAAGTTTTTTGGCCCCGAAACAGTGGAACTGGAGCATAGGCCGTGCGCGACAGGCAAGCGGCGTGGGCAGCATGGCTGCCTGAGCGGGCAACAGGGAAGGCAGGAAAACCCCGGAATTGCAGGGGAATCCGGAATCGGGAAATTCCGGCAATTACATTAAAGTTTCGTCATGTGGTCGAGCCACGACGGCGACCGCTCAACCACCGAGCGCGTCGTCCTTGACTTGACTGCCGGCACGCTCCGCGACTGCGTGCTTCAGGTCGATCCGGTCACGCTGGGAAATCCCGAGCAGGTCGGAGGCGCGCCAGACGACGTTGTCCTCGAACTCGGTGACCTGGCCGTCGGCATAGACCAGTTCCCACATCATCTGCACGATGCGCTTGCGGCCGTCTTCGTCGAGCGAGCGCATGATGACGCTGGTGAAATGATAGAGGTCGACGGCCTCGCCTTCGACCTGGGTCGCATCCGCAATCAATCGGTCCGCCGTGCCCCGATCGAGCCCGAAATGGCTTTCGATCAGTTTGTGCAGCTTGCTCTGCTCGGCTTGCGTCGGCTGGCCGTCGAGCGAAACCACGTGGACCAGCAGCGCGGTGGCCGCCAGCCGGTAGTCGCTGTCACCGAATGCACGGTCCTGGGCATGGGGAGCAACAATGTCGGCGATGAATTGGCGTAGGCCGTCGAGCATAAGATCCTACCGAAATCGATGACGCCGCGAGGAACGCGGCCGCTACCAGCCTTATATGAGCGGGAAACTCAACCGGCGCAACGTGCGTCAGTTCCGCGCGCTGCATTACGTTTCGGCAATCTGGAGGCGTCGGTTGCCGAGTTCTCCGATGTCGTCCTGGCTTTCGCCAGGACGACATTAGCTACGGTATCTCGTACACCACCATCTTGTCGGCGATACCGCGCAGGGCCGCCTGCTTCTGGATCGGCTTGATCTCACGCCGCTGAAGCAGTTCGGCAACCGCCGGCGCATCCAGCACCGGACTGGTGATGTGGATCTCCTGCGCCGTCGACAGGCTCTGTACGCGGGCAGCAATATTGACGGTCTGGCCGAAATAATCCTGCCGCTCGTTCAGCATCACCGCAAGGCAGGGGCCTTCATGAATGCCGATCTTGACGATGAGATCATCCGTGCCGCGCTTCTTGTTGAGCTCGTCCATGGCTGCGCGCATCCGCAAACCTGCGACGATCGCATGCTCGGGACGAATGAAAGTCGCCATCACGGCATCGCCGATGGTCTTCACCACCGCGCCCTTCTCCGACGAGATGATCTCCAGCAGCGCATGGAAATGCGCACGCACGAGATCGAACGCCGCGAGATCGCCGACGCGCTCGTAGAGCGCAGTCGAGCCCTTCAGGTCGGTGAACAGGAAGGTCAGCGAGGTGATCTGCAGCCGCTGGTCGAGGCTGAGATTGTCCGCCTTGAACACATCACGGAAGGTCTGGTTCGATAGCATGCGCTTGGCGGTGAGGAACGGCTTGCGCTGGCCGATCAGATGATGGAGCGCCTCGGCCGCGATGAATACCGACGGCAGCACACGCACGCCGGCCTGGTTCTCCATCGACAGCCGCAGCGGACCCGGCCGCATCGTCGTGGTCCCGGTCGGCGCCTGCACCTTGTTGTACATGATGGCGAGTTGCTGGCGATCCTTGGTCGGTTCACCCTGGACGTCGATGAACTGGGCAGCGTGCGTCACCGGCTCGAAGATGATGATGAAGTCGTTCGGCAGCTGCAGCGACATGGTCGCCTTCTCGCCGGCGGGCAGCTCCATCGTATCAAGCGTCACCTCGTTGGCGAGCGTCGCAAACGATTCCTTGTTGAAGTCGACGCCTGAACTCCAGAACACCTGCTTGAAATACTCCCACACCGGAAGCGTATCCGGGTCGTGCGCGGCGATGCGCCGGACGCGCGGATTTACGGTGAAGGAGACCTCGACCTGATCGTCGACCGAAGCCTTGTAGCCGCAGGCGCAGAGCGCGCAGTGGTAGTCGTCCGGCTTGAGCGCCTTCAGCGTCGTGTGGGCGCCGAGCACGCCGCCACAACCGGGGCACAGCACGTTCCAGCCGAGATCGAACAACCCGAGGCGCGACGCATGCAGGAAGGCGGAGATCGCGTGCTCTTCATCGGCGCCATGTCGCGTGGCGAAGTCGAGGACATTGACACGGTTGAGCTCGTGATCCTCGCCGTCTTTAATGAGACGCTCAATCGCATCGACCACCTTCGCGTCGGCGGTCTGCTTCAGAACGGAAAACTGGGCTTGGATATCGCTCATGGCGTAACTCTATTTGGGGTGGATCACGCCGACGGCTAGAGGGCGACCCGTCACCGACGCGTGATGCGGAACATGGGTGAGTGGTCCGGCTGGGTCGTGACGACGCCAAACGGAATGACAGGCGTTGTATCCGCGAGCTCGACGCGGAACGCGCCGATCAATCGCGCCAGCGCCAGCACGGATTCGGCTTGCGCAAACGGCGCACCGATGCAAACGCGCGGACCTGCGCCGAACGGCAAATAAGCGAAGCGGTCCGGCTGATCTTTCGACATGAAGCGTTTTGGAATGAACGCGTTCGGCTGATCCCACAGCTTCTCATGCCGGTGCAGCAGCCACGGCGCGATCATGATGACATCGCCCTTGCTGACCTCGGCGCCGCCCACATTGTCCTTGTCGCGCGCGGCCCGGGCGATCAGGAAGGCCGGCGGGTACAGCCGCATGGTCTCGTCGATCACGGCGCGGGTGAATTTCTGCCGGTCGATATCGGCCATGCTGTCGAGATGCTCACCTCGGGTCTCGGAGGCGACCTCCTCCTGCGTGACAGGGTCCAGCGCCAGCAGATAGAGCGCCCAGAACAACGCTGTCGCGGTCGTCTCATGACCTGCCAGGATCATGGTCGCGACCTCGTCGACGAGCTGCGCGTCGGAAAAACCTTTGCCCGTTTCAGGGTCGCGCGCCTCGTCCATGAGATCGAACAGATCGCGCGGCGGCGCGCCGTCCTTCTTGCCCGCCGCACGCCGCTCGGCGATCAGCATCGCAACGAACTCGACCCAGCGCTTGCGAAAGCGAGCCCTTGCCCGATCCAGAGGCGTCGGCCAGGAAACCGGCAGGACCATGTCGAGGAAGTGGGCCCGCGCAAGCCGCTCGCCATATTCCATGACGAAATTGCGCAAGGTCGGGCCATGCCGGTCCATGCCGAATGAGAACATCGTGCGCCCGGCAATCTCCAGCGTCAGGCTTTGCATGACCTCGCGCAGATCGACCGGCTCGTTGGTGCGCGCATCGAGCTTCGCGATGGTCTCATCGAGCACCGCCGTCATATGCGGCACGAGATTGGCGGTGGCACGCGGCGTAAAGGCCGGCGAGAGCGTCCGGCGCTGGAATGTCCAGTCGTGCCCCTCGGCGAGCAGGAGACCTTCGCCGAGCACAGGACGCAGCATGCGGATGCCGGCCGGCGTCCGCGAGTAGTTCTCGTAATTGCTGAGCAGGACATGCCGGATCGCGGCCGGCTGGTTCAGGATGAAGCTCTTGTGCAGGAAGAAGCGCCCCTGGAGGATCTCTTCCTCATAAGCGCGCTGCCCCCAGGTCGCGATCATGTTCTGCCTGATCGCCGTGACCCGGCCGAAGAACGACATGTTCTCCGGCGCGCGCGGCGGGGTCGGGGGGATGATGGGCCGACGCACGCTGGCGATGTTCATGGCTCTCTCCCGCAGATGTCGTTGCAGTCAAGGCTTGGCAGTAAAGACTTGCGCAGACAATTAGCTAGTAAGTCAGCTCGGCAACCGCAATCCTGTTCTCGGAGGCCGGCCAGGCGCGTGCCACAATTCGTTCTTCGTTGAACTGGGCCACGACGTTACGCCCGACCTCGCTGGCCGGAAGGCGCAGGGTCGCTGCCGCATCCGTGGGCACTCCTGGGTGGACGTCGGCGGGCTCCTGGCCATCGAACAGGACTGTGTCCCGCGGCAGACCGAAATAGCCGCGCGGGCGCGTCATGATGACGACTGCACCGGCATCTTTTTCCGTAGGCGCGAAGGGCCGCGCGGCGCGCAGATGCACGACTGCGGAGGAGCGCGGGAAGGGCGAGCGGTAGAAGTGCGTCGTCGGGGCATCAGGCGAGGTCAGGACGATTTCGAGCGGCGAGGTGGGATCGACCTCGGCCGCGCCCCAGCGACCGTCGGCACTCGTCGTCGAACGATACGCCATGTCGCCCCGGCGCTCCCCACTCTCACGGTCGACATGATGAACTTCCACCACTGCGCCGGCTACGGGGCGATTGGTCGGCGCACCATCTGCCGCGCCCGTGACCAATCCGCTGAGGCGGACCGACCGCTCCGGCGTGATCGCGATGCGCGCGGGCTCGCGACCGGCGATGAATTTGTAGATCTCGCGGAAGGCACGCGGGTGATACGCCGTCTCGCGATGGTCGATCGTGCCGAGCACGAGATTGGTCGCGCCCTTCAGCTCCGGCCCCTCGGCGGTGACGTTGGTCGGCGCGCCCGGCTTGCCGATGAAGCGGCCGTCGGCCTGCGCATATTTGTCCATGCCGTCGCTTCGCAAGGTGAGGAAGGCGACGCCCGGCGTCACCTCGCTATCGCCCTCGTTCAAACCACGCAGGAAGGGTCCACGTCCGTTGAACTCATTGCCCAACGTATCATCGAGCGCAAACACGCCGTGATTGGGGGTGCCACACAGCACCGCATGGCTGACATCTCCGGCACCGCCGTGCTTGATGACATTGCGGATGGAATTGCCGCCACGCGAATTGCCGACCAGTGCCACGCGTGCCGCACCGGTGTTCCGCTTCAGTTCAGCGATGGCCGCCGCAAGCTCGCGGCGCTGTTCCTCGGTCGAGGACCGGTTGGCCTGCTCGACTGTGTCGTCGGTACGTGCACTGGGATTGGTGAAATTGATCGCCATCATGCGATCTCGCGCGATGCCGTTGGATTCCATCCGCCACAACGTCGTCATCCAGAGCGCGTCGTAGTCGCTATTGCCGTGGACGAACAGGATCGGCGGCACCTCGGAGCTGCTCGCCGTGGGCTGCGCCTGTGCCAGCGCCTCCGTGCGGATGCTCGCAACCGCGAAAGGCAAGCTACCCACACCCTGCAGAATCGTCCGTCGCGACAGCTTCATATGTTCCTCCCCGGCAAAACCATGTCTTTGCACTGCTTATAGCGGCCTAACCACTGGACAGCGAAGGACTTTCGCAGGCATCACTGAACCCGCCGGAATTATTCAAGCCATTTCTGCCAGACGACTTGGAAGGGTATATGACCGAGCAGACGAACCGTCAGAGACGTTCCGCCGACGGCATCACCGCCCCCCTGCGGTACACCATATTCCGGCGCATCTGGCTCGCCAGCCTGCTCTCCAATCTCGGCCTTTTGATCCAGGGCGTGGGCGCGGCCTGGGCGATGACGCAGATGGCCGCCTCCGCCGACAAGGTGGCGCTGGTGCAGACCGCCCTGATGCTGCCGATCATGCTGATCTCGATGCCGGCTGGCGCCATCGCCGACATGTACGACCGCCGCATCGTGACCCTGGTCGCGCTCATGATCGCGCTGACTGGCGCATCCGCCCTCACCATCCTGGCCGGCCTGAAGCTGATCGCCCCGGAATCGCTGCTGGCTTTCTGCTTCGTGGTCGGCAGCGGCAATGCGCTGTTCGGACCCGCCTGGCAATCCTCGGTCAGCGAACAGGTGCCGCCCGAATCGCTGCCGTCGGCAGTGGCCCTGAACGGCATCAGCTACAACATCGCACGCAGCTTTGGTCCCGCGGTGGGCGGTGTGATCGTCGCCTCGCTCGGCGCGGTGGCGGCGTTCGCCTGCAACGCGATTCTCTATCTGCCGCTGCTGGTGGTGCTGCTGCTCTGGCGACGCGAGGTCGAACCCTCGCGATTGCCGCGCGAGAAGCTCAACCGCGCGATGGTCTCGGGCTTCCGCTACATCACCAACTCGCCGCCGATCAAGACCGTGCTGCTGCGCACGCTGGTGATGGGCCTGTGCGGCGGCGCCATCATGGCGCTGATGCCGCTGGTTGCGCGCGACCTGCTGCACGGCGGTGCGCAAACCTACGGCATCATGCTGGGTGCGTTCGGCATGGGCGCTGTGGTCGGCGCGCTCAATATCCATGAGCTGCGCAAGCGCATGAGCGGCGAAGCCGCGATCCGCGCCTGCACGATCTCGATGGCATTTGCGATGGCTGCGATTGCCCTGAGTACCGAGCCGGTGCTGACCGCGGCCGCACTGGTGCTGGCCGGCGCGGTCTGGATGGCCTCTGTGGCGCTGTTCAACATCGGCGTGCAGCTCTCGGCGCCGCGATGGGTCGCGGGACGTTCGCTCGCAGCGTTCCAGGCCTCGATTTCCGGCGGCATCGCAATCGGCGCCTGGGGCTGGGGCCACCTCACCGACTATGCCGGCGTCGAAGTCGCGCTGCTGACGGCGGCGGGCCTGATGCTGATCTCGCCGGTGCTCGGCATCTGGCTGACGATGCCGCGCGTCGGCGCCCGCAACGAAGACGCGGATCTGCTCGCCGATCCCGAAGTCAAGCTGTCGCTCACGGCGCGCAGCGGGCCACTGGTGGTCGAAATCGAATATCGCGTTGCCCAGGAGAACGCGCGCGCGTTCCACAACATCATGCAGGACGTGCAACTCTCCCGACAGCGTAACGGCGCCTATGGCTGGTCGATTGCGCGCGACATCCTCGATCCGGAACTGTGGACCGAGCGCTATCATTGTCCGACCTGGCTCGATTATCTGCGCCAGCGCAACCGTGCGACCCAATCCGAGCGCGCGCTGTACCAGCGTGCGAGCGATCTCCATATCGGCATCGAGCCGGTGCGGATTCGCCGCATGCTGGAGCGGCCGTTCGGCTCGGTGCGCTGGAAGGAAGAGACGCCGGATCGGGCGGCAAGCGAGGTGCTGCCTGTTGTCGCGGCTGCGACGGGGAGCACCATCAGTCGCTAGCAGTGACGTTTACTGTCCGTGGTCCGTCAGCACTTTGTCGCAAGCCTTGCTCAGCTTGGCGCGGTTCTGCTTCAGGCAGGCGAGCACGGCGCTATCGCCGTTGTTCATCACGGGGCGGCAATGACGCGTGACATCACGTGCACAGGCATCCTGGCCGGGCTGCTGCTGCGCAGACGCACCGGATGCGCACAGAATCAAGGAAACAACAAAGAGAAATCTGATCATCGCGCAAGGCCTCGTACCCGGAAAATGTGAGCGCGAAGCTAGAGGGGCGCTGCCAAAGCCGCAACGGCTTTATTGGCGGGTAGACTGAGGCCGCGTGGCCCCGGCTTAACGCCGGGGTGCATCATGCGGGGAGCTTGGCTGACACAACGCTGAGGTTACGGCGCGGACTCATGATCAGTTGTTCTGGGCGTCAACGACCTTGTTTGCGGCGCCGCCGCCGAGCTCCTTTTCCACCGCAGTCCGGCAGCCCGTGCTCAACTGGGATTTACGCTGCATCATGCATGCGGTGGTCTTCTGGACGTTGGGAATTTCCGACGCGCAGAGGCGGAAGGCGTCGCTATAGCAAGCCTGCTTCGTAGCCTCGGAGAAGGCGAAGCTCGAGCTGGTCGAGAGGATCGAGACGATGGCGGCAAAGCCCAGGGCCAGGCTGGTGTCGCGGATCTTGGCAGAGAACGACTTGGTCATTTGAAGCTCCCATTGGCACCGCGGGATGCGGGCCCGTTGTCGATGGAAACCACCATGCCTCAGCAAAACTGCGTCAACTGTGATGACCATCACAGGAGACCCACCCTCCGTGACATCGGTCACTTTGGCGCACCCGACTGAAATTCCTCCGCAACCGCCGTCGTGTTGGTGTCACGTTAACTGTTCCTTCGCATTAATGGCCGGGCGCGCGGGAAATTCCGCTGGTTTGGTTGCGTATTTGGAAAGAGTTGCGATGCGTAATGCGTTGGGCCTGATGCTGGCCAGTGTGGTTGCGGCGATCGTGATCGCCGGAGGTTGGTACTTTTATTCCTCGCGCGCCGACCAGGGCGCTCCCAAGACAATGGCCGCCCGTGCCGCCGATCCGCTTCCGGCACCGGCCAAGCTCGCCGCCAAGGATGACGTCGAGACCACCGCGGCCATCGCGGGCAAGCCCGCTGCGCCTGCCGCGGCACCCGCTCCTGCGCCGGCACCGGTGGCGGCGCCGGTTCAGCAGACGAATTGCACCAATCCGAATGCCTTGGGCGTCTCGCGCGTGGTCGAGATCGACACGACTGGCGGCCCGGGCTTCGGCTTCGAGCAGTACAAGCAGTTTGATTTTCTCGCCGACAAGGAGGTCGTGCTGACCTTCGATGACAGCCCGTGGCCGCACAACACGCCGGCCGTTCTGAAGGCACTGGCCGACGAATGCACCAAGGGCCTGTTCTTCTCCGTCGGCAAGCACGCCACCTGGCATCCGGAGATCCTGCGCCAGGTTCTGGCCCAAGGCCACACGGTCGGCACGCACACCTGGTCGCACCTCAATCTTGCCGGCAAGAAGATGACGGAGCAGCAGGCCAAGGACGAGATCGAAAAGGGCTTCAGCGCAGTGAAATGGGCGCTCGGCACCAATCCGTCGCCGTTCTTCCGCTTCCCGCAGCTTTCGCAGAACCCCGCGCTCGTGAGCTATCTCGGCACCCGCAACATCGGGATCTTCTCGACTGACCTCGACTCGTTCGACTTCCGCAAGGAGAGCACGCCGGACAAGATCATCAGCAACGTGATGACCAAGCTCGACAAGCTCGGCAAGGGCATCATCCTGATGCACGACTTCCAGAAGCGCACCGGCGAAGCGCTGCCGACGCTGCTCGCGCGTCTGAAAGCCGGCGGCTACAAGGTCGTGCAGATCAAGGCGAAGACGACGTTCGACTCGCTGCCCGAGTATGACGAAGCCGTGCTCAAGGAGCTGAAAGTGCCGGCGTCCAGCAGCGCGACGAATACACGTCCGGTCTCGAGCGTGGTGCAGACGATCTCGCAGCGCTGAGCGCATCACCGCAACGATCCATGAAATGGCCGGGCTCATGCCCGGCCATTTTGCTTTCTGGACGAACGACGGCTCACCAATAAAAGCCGTGGCGATGCAGCTCGGCGACGATACGGCGTTCGGTCCAGTACGGATTATGCTTCGGTTTGCTGACCCTTGCTGTCCTGACAGGCTTGCCGAGCCTGGCGGGCTTGATCGTCGACGCCGGTGCTGCGGCTGTGGTCGCGGCAGGCGCCGTCGTCACAGCAGGCGCGGAGAGCGAAACGACAGGCGGACGATACGGAGCCTGGGTGACTGGGGCGGCTTCACTGGTCTGCGTGGCGGGAGCGGTGGTCGTGGTTTGCGGAGCGGTGGTCTGCTCGGTCCCCGGCGCCATCGTCAGGCTGCGTTCGCCCGCGTGGGCCGATGCGGAAGCCAGGACCATGGCGGCAACCAGAATGATCTTGTGCATGTGATATCTCCCCGTGTTTGCGTGATGGGGACGCTACGGGAGAGCCGCGCGCGGTTATGTGAGAAAAATCACGCAGACCACCGTCGCAAACGTCAACAACGGATCGTGATGGCACGCGCGCAGAACGCAAATCGCGCACAGCTGCACGACATCAGTTTGTGACGAGCGGATGAATGGAAGCGCTGGTGCCGCAAGAGGGACTCGAACCCCCGACCCCGTCATTACGAATGACGTGCTCTACCAACTGAGCTATTGCGGCGAACCCTGCCGGGGCCCGGCGCTGCCGGCCCCGATACGCGCGCTCCTGATATCGGGCATGGCCGGAATTGGCAAGGACAAGCAAGACGCGAAATGCGCCTCACCCGCCCCAGCGGGACCAGAATCCGCGCCAGCCGCCCGCCTGGGCCTTTGCATGGTCCCGGGACGTGCCGATTTGTTCCGTAAATTCATCGCTGGGGCCATCGTCATCGATGCCGGGATCGTCGGGGGCACGGACGATCGGGATGACGGCCTGGATTGGCGCCTGCGATGGCTTACCGAGGTCGGCGCGGGTCCGGAAAACAGGGGTTTCCGCCACTGGCGATGATTCGGCAGCTTCAGGAGCTGGCTTGACCGGCTCGGCCGGCATCACCACCGGCTCGTCCTTGGCCACCGGGGGCGCGTTGTCCTGCGCAGCCAGGGCTGAGGCTTCGGCCGGTGCGGGAGCGATCACGACAGGTTCCGCAGGCGCCTCGCTCGCCACCGTCACGCGCTTCGGCGGCGGGGCGGCGAGCATGGCTTCCTCGAAGGCCGAGGACTCGATCGTGGTGCCCTTGTCCGAGGGCAGGCTCGCAACCGGCGTCTGCCACTGGAAGGCATCGAGCCGGCCGGTGACCGGGGAGACCGGACGCCAGCGGTCGCTGACATAGCCATCCGCAGTCCAGGCCGGGTCGTGACGGGCACGGACCGCACGCAAGGTCCACGCGCGAGCACGGCCGCCGTCGCCGTGCTCGGCGCGTTCGAGCTCTGCCATCAGCAGCGCCACGCGCTGGGTCGGTTCGTTGACGAAAGGCGCGAGCACGTCGCGTGCACGCGTGAATTCGGAGGCATCGAGCGCGGCACGCGCGAGCGCGAGCTGTCCCTCGACATGGCCAGCCTTGTCTGCGGGCGTCTTCGCCGCGAGCGTCTCGACCCGCTGCAGGCGCTGCCGCGCGGAATCGCCGAGCTTCACATGCGCATAGGCATCGGCAAGATCGGGATGCGGATTGGCGAGCCACGCAGCCTCGACCAGCTTCATCGCGCGGCGGACCTGATGCGCTTCGCTCTCGAATTTCGCGGCGAGCACGGCCGCCGGCACCAGGGTCGGCGCAAGCTTGACGGCCTCCATCACGCTCTCGCGCGCGACGTCGCGGTCCATCGTCTCCAATTCCAGCGCGCGCGCCGTCAGCAGCACGCCGCGCTGGCGGCGATAGGCGGGCTTGTCGATCAGGCCCGCGGAGAGATTCGAATCGAGGATTGCGAGCGCGCCGCTCCAGTCGCCGCGCGCACAGCGGAAGCCGAGCACCGCATGCGAGGCCCAGGTCGAGGACGGCGACAGCTTGATCGCTTCCTCCGCAATCATCACCGCGCCGACCGCATCGTCGGCGCGCTGCGCTTCGATGAACAGGCCGCGCAGGCCGAGCAGCCGTGTATCCTCGCGCTCGGCCATGGCGCGGAAGGCGCGCTGCGCCTCGTCGCGATTGCCCTCGAGCTGGGCCGATTGCGCATGCAGCAGCAGCGCGAGCGGATCATCCGGCGCATGACGCCGCGCGGCTTCGGCGTGCCGGCGGGCGAGACCGGTATCGCCATGGCCGATCGCGAGCAGGCCGTGGGTGATGGCATGGCGACCGCGGGCGTGACGCTTCTCATGCCGGCGGCGACGCATGCGTCCGGGCATGCGCCAGATCGAGGTCAGGATGCTCCAGAGAAACACGATCGCGACGGCGAAGATGCCGAGGCAGAGCACGAACACCGGAATGGTTGGTGAGGCTTTCCAACCTCCCCAGGTCAGCACGACGTTGCCGGGCTGGTCGGCAACCCAGGCCGCGCCGGCACCTGCAAGCGCAATCAGAACGAGGAAGAGGACGATGCGAAGCATGACTATCCCTATACGCGCGGATTGTTGCGCGAATCTTATTGAGCAGGTTTGGTGAGACCAGCCAGAGCGTCGTCGGCGAATTTGCGGGAGGCGTCGAGCGCGGCATCGCGCGCATCGGCTTTATCCAGCCAGGCCTTCGCCGGCGCGCGATCGGCTTCGGGCAAATTCTTCAGCTCGCGGCGTGCCTCGGCAAAATCGTTGCGCAGTGCCGCGGCCGTCACCCGTGCGACGACGGCGCCGCGGTCGGTGCCGACCCCGTCGGTGCGCTCGATGCGGACGAGCTTCGATGCTCCGGCCTGAAGACGCTCGACGATGCCGGTATTGCTGCTCGGCGCCTCCGGCGGCGGCGACAATTTTGGCACGATGTTGAGGAGCTCGCGGGTCAGCGCGACCGGCGTCGGGATGCCCGACGCCGCAAAACCGTCGAGCGGCTTCAGCATCTCCGGCTTGGACGCAAACGACCGCGCAGCACTGAGCTGTGCCTCATAGGGGTCGTTATGACGGACGGCGACGTCGAGCAGGGTGGCGGCGACGACATAGCGCAGCGGCCTGTCGTCGATCACCTTCGAATCGGCGGCGATCTTTTCGCCCTGCTGCGCAAGTTCGGCGCGCGCGGTCGTACTGGCGCGCTCGAGTTGGGAGATGCGGTCGCCGAGGGCCGCAAGGCCGGGCGAAGCCGCCGCGTCACGCGGCCCGGATTTCGCATCGTTCAATGCACTTGCGGTCTTGTCGGACTGTGCGCGCAAGCCGGCGATATCACTGCGCAACGTGCCGACGGATTTTTCCAGCGCATCAACGCGCGCGACCATCGCCGGATCGGCGCTGGCCTTGCCTGCCTTGGCTTCGACCGCGGCGACACGGCCGCTCAGCGCATCCACTGTCGCGCTGGTCACTTGAGGCGCGGCAGGCGGTGCCTGCACAGCAGGCCAGCCCAGCGCCCAACCGACCGCGATCACGATTGCCGCGGCAACGGCGCCGGAAAATGGCGCGATGACCCAGGGGGAAATGGCGCTCGACGCAGCAGCAGCCTGGGACTCGTCGCGCTCCCGCTCTGCCTTAGCCGCCTCGACCTTGGATTCTTCTACATCTGCCTGCACAGAACTGGCCTGCTCAGCCGATGCCTGCGCTTCCGGCTCAGCGACCACATCCTGCGGCTGGGTGGAGACTTCGGTCGCCTCGAGGTCGATGGTCGGCGGGGTGCGCTTGGCACGGCCGGACTCGGGGGGCATTCCAGCGTCTTCAGGCTTGCCTGCGTCTTCAGGCTTGTCGTCGGCCATCGTGACGGTTCCTCACACTTTGCATACCAGAGACGAGCCCGATTGCGTCGGATTCGGCCCGTCCTCTTACGCCAAACGGGTCCGCAAAGCACGCTCCAAGGCGTCAAATAGGGCATTTTCGTCCGGGGTCGCGGCGACCAGAACCCGAGACGCGCCGGCATCGCGCAGCACAGCGGCGATCGTCTCGGACAGGCAGCATTGCGGGATCGCCAGCGCCGAAATTTCGACGCCCTCGTCCCGGGCCGCATCCAGGAAGGCCCGCGCGCTGCGCCGGGAGTAATGCAGCACCGCCCCGATGCCATGCGCGGCAAAGCCTTCGCAGACATCGCGCGGCAAAATCTTGACCGGGGCCATGCGGTAGGTCGTCTGCGTAACCACACTAAACCCTTCCGCGCCGAGCTCACCGCCGAGATCGCGCGACAGATCCGCGCCTGCAAGATAAAGCAACGTACTTTTTTTCTTCAGCAGCTTGTCACGCGCGCCCTGCATCACCTTGTCGCGCAGGGACGCGGCATCGCCGCCGGCGACGATCACGCCCGTGAAGCCGATCTCGCGCGCCACGGAAGCCGTGTGCTCGCCAACCGCGAACAGTGGCAGCTCGAGAAGGCCGACGTCGCGCAATTGCGGCGCGACGGCGCGGATGGCATTGGCCGATGTGACGATGATGGCGCTGTAACCGGCCTCGCTCTCGTCGTGAAAAGCGACCGGCTCGAACTTGAGCACCGGCGCGAGCAGCACCACATGTCCCCGCGCGCGCAAATTTTTTGCCGTCGCCTCGTTGTCGGGATGCGGCCGTGTGACAAGAATGGACATTGCCTGTGTTCCCGGACCACGTGGCGGTGACGCATTGACGAACGCTACCGGACGTACCAGAACTCTGCTTTACGGATGAGCGCAAGGGCGCAAATTGGATAACAATTCGCCAATGCTGGTACTGGGCATCGAGACTACCTGCGACGAGACCGCCGCGGCCGTGATCGAGCGCGCGCCTGACGGCAGCGGCAAGATCCTCTCCAACATCGTGCGGTCCCAGATCGAGGAGCATGCCCGCTTCGGCGGCGTCGTGCCGGAGATCGCCGCGCGCGCCCATGTCGACCTGCTCGACGGCATCGTCGACCGCGCCATGCGCGAGGCCGGCATCGGCTTCGCCCAGCTCAATGGTGTCGCGGCTGCCGCGGGGCCAGGGCTGATCGGCGGCGTCATCGTCGGGCTCACCACCGCAAAGGCAATCGCGATGGTGCATGATACGCCGCTGGTCGCGGTCAACCATCTCGAGGCGCATGCGCTGACGCCGCGCCTGACTGACGGCATCGAATTCCCTTATTGCCTGTTCCTCGCCTCCGGCGGTCACACCCAGATCGTCGCAGTGACGGGCGTCGGCCAATATGTGCGGCTCGGCACCACCGTTGACGACGCCATCGGCGAGGCCTTCGACAAGGTCGCGAAGATGCTGGGCCTGCCCTATCCTGGTGGACCGCAGGTCGAGCGCGCGGCGGCGAACGGCGATGCCACGCGCTTCGCCTTCCCGCGACCGATGCAGGGACGCCCCGACGCCAACTTCTCGCTATCAGGGTTGAAGACGGCCGTGCGCACCGAAGCGAGCCGGCTCACCGAGATCACGCCGCAGGACATCAACGATCTCTGCGCGAGTTTTCAGGCCGCGGTGCTGGACTCCACGGCCGACCGCTTGAGCGTCGGCCTCAGACTTTTCCGCGAACAGTTCGGCGCGCCCAGCGCGCTGGTCGCGGCCGGCGGCGTCGCCGCCAATCAGGCGATCCGCGGCGCGCTGGATGACGTCGCGCGGCAAGCCGGGACGCAGCTGATCATGCCGCCGCCCGCGCTCTGCACCGACAACGGCGCGATGATCGCCTGGGCCGGCGCCGAACGCCTCGCGCTCGGCTTGACCGATACGATGGAAGCCCAGCCTCGCGCGCGTTGGCTGCTCGACGCCAACGCGACAGCGCCAGCGGGTTACGGCAAGACGCGGGCGGGATACTGACCATGACGGCGTTCCGCTCCGTCGCGTTGATCGGGGCCGGTGCCTGGGGCACGGCGCTGGCGACGGTCGCGGCGCGCGCCGGACGAAACGTGACGCTATGGGCGCGCAATGCAGACCACGCGACGCGCATCGCCTCGACCCGCGACAATCCGCGGCTGCCTGGAGTGCGGCTCGCACCCGACATCGTAGTGACGAGCGATCTGGCGCTTGCGGCGCGCGCCGACATGCTGCTGATCGTAACGCCGGCGCAGCATCTGCGCGGCGCGGTCAACATGCTAGCCTCGCACCTCACAAGACCTGTTCCGGTCATCGCCTGCGCCAAGGGCATCGAGCACGGCACCCACAAATTCATGACCGACGTGATCGCCGAAGCCGCGCCGCATGCGATCCCTGCGATCCTGTCAGGCCCGAGCTTTGCCGACGACGTCGCGCGCGGCCTGCCGACGGCTGTGACGTTGGCAGCAAAGGACGAGGCCCTGGCGAGCGCACTGGTGCAGGCCCTGGGCTCGGCGACTTTCAGGCCCTATCACACCACTGACGTGCGCGGCGTCGAGATCGGGGGCGCGGCCAAGAACGTCTTGGCGATCGCCGTCGGAATCTCGGTCGGACGCAAGCTTGGCGCCTCCGCTCAGGCCGCGCTCACGACACGTGGCTTTGCCGAGCTGACCCGTTTGGGCCGCGCGCTCGGCGCGCGCGGTGAGACGCTCACCGGCTTGTCCGGTTTTGGCGACTTGATCCTGACCTGTTCGAGCCCGCAGTCGCGCAATTTCGCACTTGGGCTGGCGCTGGGACGCGGCGAGCAGCCGCCGGCCGGCAAACTGGCCGAAGGGGAATCCACCGCGCCGGTGCTGATCGAGCTCGCCGCTTCGCAAAACGTCGAGATGCCTGTATCAGAAGCCGTCGCTTCGATCCTGAGCGGCAGGAGCACGATCGACGCCGCAATCTCGGGGTTGTTGACGCGCCCCTTCAAGGCAGAGGAATGAACATGGCGTACTGGCTGGTGAAATCCGAACCATCGGTGTGGTCCTGGGACCAGCAGGTCGCGAAAGGCGCAAAGGGCGAAGCCTGGACCGGCGTGCGCAATTACACCGCACGCATCAACCTCGTGAACATGAAGAAGGGCGACAAGGCGTTCTTCTATCATTCCAACGAGGGCAAGGAGATTGTCGGCATCGCGGAAGTTATCAAGGAGGCCTATCCCGATCCGACCGACAAGACCGAAAAGTTCGTCTGCGTCGACATCAAGGCCGACAAGCCGTTGAAGACGCCGGTGACGATGGCCGCGATCAAGGCCGACAAGAAGCTCGCCGAGATGGCGCTGGTGAAATTTTCGCGCCTGTCGGTGCAGCCGGTGACGGCGGAAGAGTGGAAGCTCGTTTGCAAGATGGGCGGATTGTAGGGGCTACGACGCCACTCCCTGCGTCACCGGCAGAGTGAGCACCTCGCATGGCGAGGCAATGCCGCGCAGCTTGTGCAGCCCAAGCGCAACGAGAGGCATATCGGTTTCGGCAGCGAGCGCGCCTGAAACCAGCACGGTCTTGCCGAGCGGCTTGCATAGACCTTCGAGCCGGCTGGCGAGATTGACGGCGGAACCGATTGCCGTGAAATCCAGACGGTTGGCGGCGCCGATATTGCCCCAGAGCATCTCGCCGAGATGAAGCGCGGCACCGAACGCAAGTGGCGGCAAACCTTGCGCGTGACGCTCCGCGTTGAGATACGCCATCCCGGCTTCCGCTGCGCCTGCCGCACGCAGGGCAGCCTCGCAGGCACGGCGCGGTGACGCCTCGACCACCGGAAAGATCGCGAGCACGCCGTCGCCGATGAATTTCAACACCTCGCCCCCGAAGGCATGAACCGCACCGGCGATGCGATCGAACCAGGCGTCGAGCGCGGCGATGACATGGGCCGGCGGACTGGTCTCCGACAACGTCGTGAAGCCGCGCAGATCCGCATAGAGCAGCGCCGCCTGAATGGTCTCGCCGAGGTCGCGCCGCAATGGCGCCGCCAACACCCGCTCGGCACTGCGCTTGCCGAGATACGCCTCCAGCGTCACCCGCAATGTGGCGCGTGCAGCGAGCGCAGCGAGCGGTGTCGCGGCAAAACGCGCGGCCTGGCGCAGTTGCTGGATGTCGTCTGATGTGAACGGACGCGGCCCGATCCAGCCGAGCACCGGCCCATCACGCCCGACAACATCTTCGTGCACATCGCCATCGGCGATGTCGCGCAACCAGCGGCGGCCAGCATCGTCAGGCAAATCGGGCGCCAGTCCGCCCGGCGCAAAACCGAGCGCCTCGATGACCCGGCCATTGTCCGCGCGCCACAGCCAGGTCCGCTTCGCGATCAACGGATGCGGCACCTCCAGCGTCAGACTGCCGGCCGCAAGCGGCACGCCGTCGGCGAGCAAATGCGCGCCGAGTTCCGCGAGCAGACGGTCGGCCCCAGGGCTTTCCGCGGCAGCATCGACAAGCCAGGCGAGGGTTTTGGAGAGTTGCATGATCCGATGATGACGAAGGAGGGCGGTCTTTGTCACGGGCAATCCTTGACGGGCTGCATCGGCGCCGCCATGTGCCCTTTAACCCAGGGATGATCGCCGATGCCCGAGCCGTTCGTATTGCGACGCGAGACCCAGATCGCAGCCCCGCGCGCCACCGTCTTCGCCTATTTGACCGATCCTGAGAAAATCCTGAGCTGGATGGGCTCGGATGCGACCACCGAAGCGCATCCCGGCGGGCTCTATCTACTCAAAGGCATCGGTCCGCGTGCCAGTGTCGCCCGCGGCGCCTTCCGCGAGGTCGTGCCGGTGCATCGTCTGGCCTACACATTCGGCTGGGAGGGCGGTCAGGAAGTGCCGCCTGGATCGAGCTTGATCGAGATCGACCTGATCGAGCACGAAGGTGGCACGCTGCTGCGCATGACCCATAGTGGGCTGCCGACCGAGGAACAGATGGCCGCGCACGCGAAAGGCTGGGCGCATTATCTGAGCCGGCTCACGAACGCCGCTGCAGGCCGCGATCCCGGTCCGGATAAGGGTATCTCGGACAAGATGTAGGTCTCGTAGGGTGGGCAAAGGCGCGCTTGCGCCGTGCCCACCACCTCTCACTCTGAGCAAATGGTGGGCCGCTTCGCTTTGCCCACCCTACGAGAGCGCGCCGCGTCGTTACACCGCCGCGGTCGCCACCACCTGCTGCAGAAGCTGTTCGCGCCGCGCCTGCGAGCGCTGGCCTTTCATCGTCGCGGCAAAACGTTCGAGGATGCCGTCCTCGAAGGCAGTGACGATGGTGTCGTGGACATAGCTCTTGCGGCAGATCGCCGGCGTGTTGGAGAGCTTGTCGGCGGCAGCGTGGATCGCCTCCAGCACCTGCTTCTTGCGGCCGCGCTGGCTGGTCGCCGGCGTGATCCGCGACAAGGATTCAACGACGACGGCGGATGCCATCAGCGTGCGAAAATCCTTCAGCGAAATCTTGATGCCGGCGATCTCGCGCAGGAACGCGTTCACCTGCGTGGTGCTGACGGCGCGCACGATGCCGTAGGCATCGCGATACTGGAACATGCGCTTGCCGGGAACGCCGTTGAGGATGCCGATGGCACGCACGAGTTTGGCGGCGTCACACTCCTTGCGTACCGCCTTGCCGCCCTTCGCCTTGAAGGTCAGAACGAAGCTGTCGTCTTCCAGCGTGACGTTCGACTTCAGCATCGTGGTGGCGCCGCGGGTGCCGTTGAGGCGGGCATAGGATTCATTGCCGGGACGGATCGCGGTGCGCGCGATCAGTTCGATCACGGCCGAGAGCGCGAATTCGCGCGTCGGCTCGTCGCCCGACAGGAACGCCGAAACCTTGCGCCGGATTTTGGGCAGCGCGCCGACGAGCTTTTCCAGGCGATGCGCCTTGCGGTGCTCGCGGACCTTTTCCCAATCGGCGTGATAGCGATATTGCAGCCGGCCCGCGGCATCGCGACCCACCGCCTGAAGATGCGAGCTCGGATCGGCCGAGTAGCGCACCTCGCGGTAAGCCGGAGGCACGGCCATGGCGTGCAGGCGGCGAATCGTGCGGGCATCGCGGATGTGGGCGCCGTTCGGGCGGACGAAGGAATAGCCTTTGCCGCGCTTGATGCGGCGGATGGTCAGCTCGTTCTGGTCGCCGAGCCGCAGGCCCAGCTCCTTGGCGAGCGCCTCGACCGCCGCCGGCGACGCCGAATCGAACACTTTTTTCGGGGTGGGGCGGTTGGAACCGGGTTTCGGCCATTGTCCGAGGGCTTTGGCCAGTGCAATGGCAGCAGGATCGGCCGAGGCAGGCCGCATCGTCCCGAGATTCTGCTGATCCATCATAGTCTTACGCTCTGGCCCTGTCTGGTACCGTTCAATGCCGCTGTTCTGATTTTTGTTCCAAGCCGCGCTTGGAGGGCCTCTTGGGACCCGGATTAGCCACTTAGGGTGTTCCGAACCGCATTGCGAGTCCCGAATCGGTGAAAGCGGTTTCTGGATACCTCCTGCGACGCATGGGCGCCCTGCAGGGGCCTCTTCTGGCGATTTGGGTAAAGAGCCCAAGCCGCGCGTCCGGCCTGTTTCAGATTTGCGACAGCCGGCCGTTGCGGTTTGATTCTCCGCATGGTCGGTCGCTCATCGAAGGTCCAGCTTGTGCACCTTGTCGGGGCCGGTTAGCCCGACGCATAATCGTTCAACGATGAAGTCGGCTCGCCAGCCAGCTGTGCTCGGCTTGCCGTTTGTGGAGGGAAACATGTCCGAGAAAGTTTACGACGTCCCCGCGGAGTGGGCCAAGCGCGCCTGGGTCGACCAGGCCAAGTACAAGGACATGTACGCCCGCTCGATCGCAGACCCGAACGCGTTCTGGGCCGAGCAGGCCAAGCGCATCGACTGGATGCATGCGCCGACCAAGA